>MDTE01148991.1_pt1 | contig 11460 bp, 8 predicted proteins | sample 811231 | NCBI WGS metagenome assembly MDTE01 (sample SAMN05326651, study PRJNA326480) | marine metagenome | isolation source: seawater | place: Indian Ocean: Red Sea | collected 2010
CGACGACGAGCACACCGCGTTCTCTCCGCACAGGGACAGGCAGCCCGACGACTCGCCAGCCACCTTTCGACCTGATGGCACCGCCATGTACGCGACTGCGTGGGTCGCCCTCACCGACGCGACGCCGGAAAACTCGTGCCTGTACGTCATACCGCGGGCGCGAGACCCCGGGTACTTCGAGGGAGATGACGACGACCCTTCCAACGCGGACGCGGACCCGCTGCGCCTGTGCCTCCCGCACAAGGAGGCCTATCAGCACATCACCGCGGTTCCCGCCGAGACGGGTTCCGCGGTGGTGTTCACGCACAGGGTCATCCACTGGGGAAGCAGGGGCACGCCGAGGAGCGCAGAACTCGGTCCAAGGACGCCGCCGCGCGTGTGCGTGTCGTTCGGGTTCGCCGACGACGCGTACGAGCCCGCGTACGTGGACAGGGCGCGCAATCTGCCCTTCCCGCCGCTCTGTAACCGAGCCGCGCTGGTCTCGGCGCAGATGATTGCGTACCACGAACGGTTCCGATCGAGCGCGCGGATGTTGAGACTGTTTCACGACGCGGTGACGCACCCGGGCGTGGACGGGGCGCTGGAGCGGGAGTATCGGAAGAAAGTGATGTACGAATACGTGCAGGCGGCGGCGGCGGCGGCGGCGGCGGCGGCGGCGGGCAAGGAGGGGACCCGCGGGAAGGGGTCGTCGACGCGAGGGGGCAACAACTCGCTCGTCGGGAACGGGAGGAAAAAGAAGGAGGCTGAGGCGGAAGAGGGAGCAAAGGATGATGAAGATGACGATGCGGAAGTTGAAGACGACGCCGATGACGATGATGACGATGATGACGCGATGGACCGCGCCATGGATGCCATGCTGGACGCTAAGATGAACGAGGATGGCGACGACTTCCACGACGATTTCGACGATTTGGAGGACGGCGTTTTGGAAGACGAGGACGGTTTTAGCCTGCTGGAGCCAACCCCGCGATTGAACGCGGGAAAGAAAAAGCGGCGGCGTTGAGCTTAGCTATTATCGTTACAAAGTTTGCGACCGCACGAAGCTCTGTCTCCACAAGTTTTCTGTTGAGCCAGCTAGTCTCGCTGGAACCGTAAATTGCTATTCTTGCCGCTGCTGCTTTTCGGCACGCTCAGGACGGGCACCTCCACCACGCTCGATTCCTTCGGCGCCGCGATGACGAACAACACGCCGTCTTTATACACCGACTGCGCGCTGAATTCGTTCACGGCTGCGGGGTACCTGGTGATGAGCTCGAAACCCTCCGGCTTCTCGGACGGGTCACCCTGGTGGACCGCGCCGATGTAGATGTAGCCCAACGCATCTAACGCAATTGAGAACTGAGGCCTCGCATCCCGCCCGCGCGAGCTCCTGGGCGCCGATGGGTCCTGATCCTGCCTCGTCGCCCACTTTATGGCCAGGACGTGGTATGGATTATCCTCCGTTGGCAGCTGGAACTCTATGTCGGACCTCGCGGGCGGCGGCTGCGATGTCGACAATGTACTGACGTTTGCACCCCCGCAGACCATACCTCGAAGGTTGTGGTAAATCTCCGCGCTCGGGGGCTCCAGTGAGGCCACATCCGGCGCATGCACCACCACGCGCCCCGCTATGACCCTTGGCGCGACGAACGGGATCTGGTCGCCCGTCCACGGCCGAGTGGGCGACGGCCATCCCGGCCCGGAGGACGGTTCCGAGCCTTCGGAGGACCTCTTACTCCCTCCCGAGGGATCAGGAGGGGAGCCGGAATGTGTGGTGGCGGGTGGCGAAGGTGGCGGGGACATGACCAGGCCCAACGCCCATTCCTGCACCCTGGATGTGGGAGAGTCGTGATTCGGATCATCGTCCTTGGCGAGGTCGACGACGTCGACGCGCGACATTCACGCGGCGAAGGCGGTGCGCGGAAGTGTGGTGAAGACGAGGAAGAGAGACGACGCCTTCCAGCCGCGAAAAACCTGCACTCCTGAGCTTCCTCCGCCAATCAGTTCTCAGAAATTTCAGACTAGTATCCCGTAGCGATTTAGGGTTTGTGGTAGAACGGAATCAGAACGCAACTCAACTGTTTTTGGATATTTCGCATTTTTGGGAGACTGGTGACCTGGTTTTGTCGAACATTCCGGTGTGCATCCTGGGGATCCGAGTTTGTCCCGTAACATTTTTTTGAAGCCCTCCAGCTGAGGTCCGTTCCTCGGTAGACGACGAAGGTAGACTACCTTCGTCGTTGCTAAAGGGCTAGCTGTAGCTAGCCGACGACCCCGCGCCCCTGCCCCTCCCGCGAGTCGCCCCACCGCCCCTCCCGCGAGTCGCCCCACCGCCTATTCCGCCACTCCCGTCATCCGTGTTCGTCCGTCTCAGGAAAACTGACACGGTGTCCCCGTCGTCGAGTACCTCCCTCGCGATGTCCTCCGGAAAAAGCGTGCTCCCGTCGCGCGCATCCACGAGCCGGTCCGCCACCAGAGGCACGCTCGGCGTCAACGACTGACACCGCTCCACCAATCGCCGCGTCAGCTCCAGCACGGACATGCTCCCGTCATCGCACGGCAGGATGAACTTCAGCTCGGCGGCGCCCTCGGTGACCACGCTGAGGCGCCAAGCGGGCGGAGTGGGCACCGGGAGTCGGGGCATTTGGTTCAAATTTCCCCGAAGAACGGCTCGCGGCGACGCGCGGCTCGGAACTCGCCGGAGGACCGAACTGATGCCGTGTCGGGGCCTTTGACTCTAGCGCCGGCGGGTGTATGATCGCACCCGACGGATTCTCGTTCACTTCCCCTCGAGGTGAAGGAGGAGCGAGCTCGAGTGTGGAGCAGCGTTCGCACCCAACCAAGCCTCGTGTGTGACCTCGTGTGCCGAACAACGTCGATTGGCAGGCAGATGGCGCTGGTTGAAACTTGATTTTTGGCGACTCGGGTTCGTGTCGCCGACGACGGCGGTTAGCGTGTTCCACCCGCGAAACGGCGACGCCGCGTCTGATAGATCTAATACCTAAGTCGTCGATGAACGTCTAAAGTCTAGCGGCTAGCGGCGCGATCCCGCGTCGGATCGCCGGATCGGGTCACCCCTCATATCCAGTACAGCTTGAGCAGGAGTCCGAAGCACGCGTGCGCGCCGACGACGCATGCCATGAACGGCGTGGCGAACGCGAGACCCTTCGGCGATTCCGCCACCACGCCCCGAAGGTTGAAGAAGAGAAACGCGGATGATATCGCCATGGACGGCAGGAACGCGAACCACCGCAGGGACTGGTTCGGCGCGAGACACAGCATCCCCATGGGCACGTACACCATCAGCGAGTACCCGTACAGGCACAGCAGCGACGCCAGCCCGGTGTTCACGCCGCCGAAGCACCGGAGGATGAACCACAGACCCGCGGGGACGCAGAAGGCGTAGCCGTAGAACATGCACACCCCGAACGATACCCGCGTGACGTCGAAGGTGAAGTCCCCTTCCGAGTCGTCGTACATGAGGTAGTCGGCGTATTTGGTTCCGAGCGCGTTGATGAAGATGAGCGTGGCGCAGACCCAGAACGGCCCCCAGAGATCAGGATTGTCCCCTATGACGTCCCTAAACGTGCCGCTCATGGGGCTGATTATCGCATTCTTTATCCTCACCGCCACGTCCTCGGTGTCCACGTCGAAGTACTGTTGCCAGAACAGGAGAGAGAAGATCCACGACGTGGTTCGTCGCCTGGCACCGCCGCTCTGCGCGTCGTTGTTCACCGCAGTGATCTCCGGGGGCGGATCATGGAGCGCGGACCCGGGCGCCGACGAATCGGACCCCGCGCCCAGCAATGATTTCTTCTCGTCCGATGGCGCCTCGTCCGGGGCGAGGCGATGGCCTGAGCCCGCCCCGGACGGGGACTTGGAGCCCGACTTGGAGGAGGACGTATCGCGCGCGGCGGACTTGGGCGCGGGGTTCGACGCCGGAGGCAGAATGCCGAACCCGGTATCGTCGTCGAGCAAGAAAGGGTTGGACATGGCCACCTCCGGCGGGCGCGAAGCGCCTCAAAGTCGGGAGTGAAGTGGGGAAATTCTCAGCGTCCTGTTCGACTTTGGAGTGCTGGCGGGCTGGCAGTTTGGTTGTTGCCCTGATTCCAGGCAAAATAATAATCGTTGCTCCGAACAACGCGCACTCGATCGGGAGCGCCGCCACGCGCAGCACTTCCATCGTCGGCGCTTCTTCCAGGTTAGGCTAACGTGAGTTCGCGCGTCAGCTGCGGATCTCGGGTGGGCAAGCACGAGTGAGGTCCGGACCTTACTTAACGGATCTGGAGGAAATTTCGGGTGCCGAGGATCGAATCCGCGGCCTGAGCGGTTGGTTGGGGTAAACATGGTGAAGCTGACGATGTTGGCGAGGGTGGCGGACGGCTTGCCCCTCGCGGAGGGTCTGGACAGCGAAAGGCAGCAGGACCTCGAGCAGTACAAGCAGCAGGCGAAGACGCTGTTCAAGAAGCTGTCGCAGGGACCGCCCCCGCCCTCGCGGATGAGCTACGAGAGCGGGGCGTTCTTCCTGCACTACCTCATCGAGGACGGCGTATGCTACCTCACGCTCTGCGACCGGGGTTATCCGAAGAAACTCGCGTATCAGTACCTCGAGGACCTGTGCAAGGAGTTCGCGGCAGCGAACGGCGGGCAGGTTGAGACGGTGGCGAGGCCGTACGCGTTCATCAAGTTCGACACTGTGATACAACGGACGAAGAAGCTGTACCAGGACACGCGCACGCAGCGTAACCTGAACAAGCTCAACGAGGACCTGCACGACATACAGAGCGTGATGACACGCAATATCAACGACATCCTCGGGCAGGGCGAGAAGCTGGACCACGTGTCCAACATGTCGCAGAACCTGGCAAGCGAGACCCGAAAGTACAGCGCCAAGGCCAAGGACCTCGCGTTCCAGGCGCTCATCCAAAAGTACATGCCCCTGATCGTCGTCGGTGGATTCCTATTCATGTTCCTCTTCATCAGGTACTACGTGTTCGGGAGGTGAGGACACGAGACGCGGGTGTCCCGACGTCCCAGTCCGCGGCGTCGAGGAGTGATATTAAAACTTGTAAAGGAGTACGCTCAGACGAAAAACCTGTGCTCCATGACGTGCCGGTACGTATCCCCCGGCCGAAGGAGGCACGACGGAAACCGCGGCTGGTTCACCGCGTCCGGGAAGTGCTGCGTCTCGAGGCAGAACCCCGCGTGTTTATAATACCGCACGCCCCCCTTTCCCCTTTTCGCCCCCCCCAACCAGTTGCCCGTGTAGAACTGAACCCCCGGAGCGTTGGTCGCCACGTGCATGTTCCGACCGCTGCGCGGCTCCCACACCTGCGCGATCACCCCGGGTCGAACGTCGTCATCATCGTCCGTCCCGACGTAGCCGTCGTGGACGAAGTTGTGGTCGAACCCGCCTGGGTCACCCGTGGGCATCCGGTCCCCTATCCTCACGCCGTAGTCTCGCGCGTCCCCTGGGCCGCCGCGAAGGTCAAACGTCGTGCCCGTCACGTCGCGGATCTCCCCCGTGGGAATCGACGTGGCGTCCACCGGGGTGTACGCGGCGCATCTCAGCTTAACGCGGTGGTCCTCGATCGTTACCCCGGAGTCGTGCCCCGCCAGGTTAAAGTACGAGTGCTGCGCCAGGTTCACCGGCGTGGTTCGATTCGTCGACGCGACCATCGTCGTCGCCAGCGTCGCGTCGAACCGTCGTCGACGGATTCGATCATCGTCGCCCGTCGATCCGACGTCGCCCGTCGATCCGCCGTTGTCGCGCACCGCGTACGTCACCGCGATCGTCACGCGTCCCGGGAACCCCTCGTCCCCATCCTCCGACACGTGCGTCAGTCTCACGCCGGTTCCGTCCTCGAACACCTCGTCCACGGTCCACCACGCCCGGTCGAACCCCTTGGAGCCCCCGTGCAGGCAGTTGGGGCCGTTGTTCGCGCAGAGCGCGTGGGTCTCGCCGTCGAGGGTGAACCTGGCGCCCGCGATGCGATTCGCCACCCTGCCGACGATCGCGCCGAGGTACGGGCGATCGCTGGGATCGTCGTAGGAGGCGAGACGGTCGTAGCCGAGCACGACATCCCCGGGCGCGCCCGTCGCGTCGGGCACCACGACGCGCGTCACCGTCGCCCCGAACGGCGAGACGTGGACCTCGATGCCCCTCGCTTTGATGACGACCACCTTCAGATCATCGCGACGTCGCCTGATGATCAGAGCGACGAGGGCCGCGGTCGGAACCGCCGCGGCGAGCGCGAGGAGGGCCATGCTGACGCGGCGCGCCTACAAGAACAGATTCCGACGCGGTTGGCGTGCTGCACACTTGACTGTATCGATGATGAGGTGCCCGATCCGCCTTGGATGAAAAGCGAAGGGGGCGTCGCGAGATTCGGGAAAAAGTGAAAAATTGCCATTCCCGAACCGGCCAGCAAGCTCCAAATCAGCACACGTGATTCAGTTAGGAATCTTGGAAGTTTTTCGTCGTGGACGCATGTGACCTTTCGCGAGGCCAAGGGACTCCAAAACCGTCCTCCAACGTTGAAACGCCGTGCTTTATTGAAGTTGGCGCCGATCCCTGCCGGCCGGGGAACGCACTCCACCAAGCGAGCGACCACGCGCAAGGACCACACAGGGTTCCGCGAATCGCAATCGATACCTTTTCGTCGCTGATCGCTCGATCCATCTCGAAAAGATGGCCTCCACTCTCTCCATGAGCGGTCTCACCGCACGCGTCTCCGCGATGCAGCGCCCGGGCGTTCCCGCGAACCGCGGTTCCCGCGTCGTCGCCGCCGCTCGCCCCGCGGTCGTGCGCCCCCGTTCGATCGTCCCCGGGATGACATCTTCCCGTGTCGCTATGGCCGTGCGCGCCGACGCGTCCAAGCCCGCGGGGTCGAACGGCGCGAAGCTCGCGACCGTCGCGCAGCCCGCGGTCGAGGCCGATTCCGTTCCCGCGAAGGGCAAGTTCGTCGTGCCCGCGCTCGCGTTCGCCGCCGCCGCCGCCGCGCTGACCCCGGCCGCGCCCGCGTCCGCCGCCGCGGCTGCTGTCGTCGCAACTGTCAACCAGGCAGACACTGCATGGATTCTCATCTCGACTGGTGAGTCAGCGCGAGCTTCCGACGCGTGTCCCGCTTCGCAATAATCAATCAAATCCACGCCACATCGCGCAACAACGGGAACGTTGGAACCCTCACAAGAAGACTAACGCGCTCTCCCGGCCCTTTCCATCGCAGCTCTCGTCCTGTTCATGACCATCCCCGGTCTCTCCGCCTTCTACGCGGGCATCGTGAAGCGCAAGAACATGCTCTCCGTGCTCATGCAGTGCTTCTCCCTGACCTGCCTCATGACCGTCCTCTGGTACACCGTGGGCTACTCCCTCTCCTTCTCCGAGGCTGGAAACTCCATCATCGGCAGCCTCGACAAGGCGTTCATGGCGGGCATCACCAAGGCATCCATCTGGGAAACCATCCCCGAGGCCCTCTGGGCCCTCTACCAGATGACCTTCGCCATCATCACCCCCGCACTCATGGTCGGCTCGTTCGTTGAGCGCATGAAGTTCAACTCGGTGATGTGGTACTGCGCGCTCTGGATGTTCGCCGTGTACTTCCCCGCCTGCCACATGGTGTGGGGCCCCGGCGGTTTCATGGCGGCCAAGGGCGTCATGGACTTCGCCGGTGGCATCGTGGTGCACATCACTGCGGGCATCGGCGCGCTCGTCGGCGCGTCTGTCCTCGGTCCCCGCAAGGAGAACAAGATGATCGCGGGCAACCTCGTGCTCACCGTGCTGGGAACCGGCATGCTCTGGGTGGGCTGGTACGGCTTCAACGGCGGTTCCGCGCTCGCCGCGGGCGCTGATGCCGCTTTTGCCTGCGTCGCTACCCAGATCGCCGCCGCCGCCGCCGCGTCCGTCTGGGCCATCCAGGACGTCAAGGAGACCGGCAAGGCTTCCATGCTTGGCATCGCCACCGGCTCCATCGCCGGCCTCGCCACGGTCACCCCTTGCGCCGGTTTCGTCGGACCCCTCGGCGCCCTCATGCTCGGTGTCGCCGCGGGTGTCGTGTGCCGCTTCTTCTCCCTCGTCGTCAAGGAGAAGTACGGCTATGATGACTCCCTCGACGTCTTCGGCGTCCACGGCATCGGCGGTTTCCTCGGCACCTGCATGCTCGGCATCGTCGCGTCCCCCGTGTTCGGCGGCTTCAACACCGACACCACCATGATGACCCAGACCATCATCCAGTGCACCGCCGCGGTCGCCACCGCCGCCTACACCGCGGTCGCGTCTTACGCCTGCCTGATGCTCACCAAGGCCATCACCGGCGGCAGCCTCCGGGTGCCGGAGGGTGCGGAGCAGGGCGAGGGTCTCGACATGTGGTGCCACGGAGAAGCTTGCTACTCGCTCTCGGAGGGCGAGTCGGCCGGTGGTCAGCCCGTTCCCAAGGTGGGCGTGTGATTGTGCGCCGTCTAGCTTGAGCTGTAATATGAACTATCATTAAAGAATCACGTCGTTGGAGTCGCGGGTGTCCACTCCTGCTTCACCCACCTCGCCCACAGAAAAATCGCCTTTGTGAAATTCTTGCCGAGGCTCAAGATGTACGCAAGCCTGTTCATCTTGCTCAGGGACCCGCCTAAACCGACGTGCAGCAACACGACCACCTTGCATGTCCCGACGTTATCTCCCTCCCCCGGTTCGATGTAGTATCCCCCCACGTTGAGAGTCATCGCTATCGTCCTGTGCTCCAACGCGCAAGAGAGGCTGTGCTCGTGCGGTATGGAAGTCGACCACAAGAGCCACCCGCCGTTCTTCAGCTCGTCCCACGCGGTGATTCCGCGCGTGCAGCGCTTGCTGAACATCAAGCGCGACTTGAACACGTTTTCGAACAGGCCGCACAGCGGATTGAACTCCTGGCCTCGAGACGCTCTCTCGCAGTTCGCGTCCCAACTGGGTCTACTCTCCCACCTGCAGCAAATTTCCCTCACGTGCTCCACGCTGCAGGGAAGGCGCAACACGCTGACAGCCTCGGGGACGTCCTTGAACCCATCGGCGTTGTGTTCCCATGTGCAAAACGCCCGGGTCGTGTCCTCGTTCTTACCGTACGTCTTCAACTTGCGGTACCCAGCCGATCTCCATCGGCTCTCGCCCCGGGGATGCGGTTTCCCTTCCGGCAGGTGTGTCAGGGCGTGCCGAACGCGCTCCACAATCCGGCCCCTCGCGCGAGCCATGATCTCTTGCAGGTCATCAGGGACGTTTTTGCGCCACGCATCCGCAGATACAGGCTCAAACCCGTCCCCGTCGGCGGCCATCCCCGCGCGCAGGTTGTGTTCGACGCGGTTACCGGCAGCACTACTAGAAAGATAGGATCGGAGGGGAGAACAGGGTCGATCAGACTTTGAGATCTCATACCGAAAACTCTGTGCGACGTGAAATTCAAATTGCCCTATCTAACGCTAAACTCGAATAATGTAACCGCCTCACCTGTTCCATGCAGATCTTTCGTCTGGATTGGTCAGACCCAAATCCTCGCCTTTAGGTTCAGGAGGGAGACTTGACGGCGGATCAGGATACAACTTCGTCGCGCGGCGTCGCGACTGGGACGGGACCGAGGGAGGAGACGCGCGCAATGGACGGACAACCCGTGAGCCCCACCGGGCTCGGAGGGTCCAAGCTCCGGGACGTCGGCCGCGCGGTGACCGCGGAGGCGGCGACCCACCTCGATCGGCTCAAGAAGTCTGAGCGCACCAAGGAGGCTGTTGACAAGTCCGTCGCCTTCGCCGCGGAGGCACTGGAGGACCCAGACAAGATCAAGGAGGCGGCGCGTAAGGTGTGGGCCGAAGATCAGAAGGTCCAGGCCATCAAGGACAGGACAAAGATGTTCCTGGAGAACACGATGGAGTCCGAGGAGCGCATGGAGAAGGTGAGCACGCCCGAGATGATATGGAGATCCGCTCGCGGCCGCGAGTCGCTTACCTCGCACGTGGACGCCTGCACCCGCGGCTCCCCGATCGACCAGCCCGCCCATCGAACCGAACTTCGAGAACTGACCGAATGCTCCCTTACTTTCCTCCAATCCCCCGCAGGCTCGCAACGTGTCCAGCCGGGTGTTCAGCGTGGTGGAGAGCCTCGCGAGCAAGGGCACGGGGAAGGTGGCGGGAACCTTCCGCGGAGCCGCAACCAGGCTCCAGGGCCTGCTCAGCACCGAGCGGGACAACCGCGCGCTCGTGGAGAACGGCAAGGAGGTCGCCAAGGAGGTGTGGACGCAGCTGCGGTCCCAGGCTGGCGAGAGCGGCGCGCTGGAGGGTATCCAGGGCACGGTGCAGCGGGTAACCCAACGGCTCAAGGAGGTGCTCAAGACGCTCCAGCAGCAGCAGGCGGAGCGGAACAGGAAGGAGGCCGACGCCGACGCCATCGAGGCGGATGCGTACAAGCGCGCCACGGACGCGGGCGTGGACCACGACTCGGCGACCGCGGCAGCCGCAGCCGCGCGAGAGATGTCGGGGCACGTCACATTCACCACCGGCGCCGACGGCAAGCTGGTGATGACCGCCGCGGACGGCCAATCCGTGGACGTCGGCGACAACGACGCGATGACCAAGCTGGCGAGGGAGGGACGAAGCGTGTGGCAGGAAGTTCGCACGGACGAGCAGGTCCAGCGTCTGCTCAAGGAGGAGATCGCGCCGGGATTCGAGTCGCTCATCCGCGCATCCGTCGAGGTCATCTGCGACCTCATCTCCACCCTCGAGCTCCCGAGGGTCGACGGCGTTTACGACTCGCCACTCGGGAGCGTGTGCTACCACGTCGATAACCTGGCGTTCTCCGAGTTCTCCGTGGGCAAGGACGGTCTGAGGGTGGAGAACCAGACGGGGGAGAACTCGGATCACGCCGGGTTTGGCTCCACCGTGAGCATCGAGGGGATCCGCACCGTGATGAACGACATCAGGTTCGCGTACTGCGAGTACCCGAAGTCCTGGGGGATGGTGGACAGCGACGGGACGTGCTCGGTGAAAGTCGAGGGCGCCAGGGTCGGCATCTCGTACGACATCATCGTCAACACCGCGCAGCTCATGCGCATCGTCAACCACGGTGTCGAGCTGAGCAAGGACGAGAGCAAGGTCAACGAGCTAAAGGAGAAGGTGCAGAAACGGTGGCAGGAGCGGGGTCAGCAGAACGGGCAGGAGAACGAGCCGAAGGGCGAGATCGCTAACGGGTTCGCGCACCGCGACGACGAGCACGACGAGTTCAAGTCTCCGGAGCCGTCGCCCAAGGGTGAGGCGCCCAAGGTTGACCACTCCGCTGCGGACGCCGCAGTGGACAAGGCGTTTGGCGGCGGACTATTCGGAGCGTGGGGCGGAGGCGAGGCTGAGTCCGAGAGCGACGAGGAGGACTACGACGACGCGCGCGAGAACCAGCAGCACAAGCGCACGTCGTCCATCTCCGAGTCCCTCCTCGGCGGCATCGCGTCGCTCAACCCCTTCGGCGGGGGCGACTCG
>MDTE01041946.1_pt1 | contig 11459 bp, 13 predicted proteins | sample 811231 | NCBI WGS metagenome assembly MDTE01 (sample SAMN05326651, study PRJNA326480) | marine metagenome | isolation source: seawater | place: Indian Ocean: Red Sea | collected 2010
ACATTCTCACAAATTCTCTATTTGTAGCTTTTGCAATTGATTTTCCTAAAGAAGTCTTACCAACTCCAGGAGGACCTACTAAACATAAAATTGGTCCTTTAATTTTCTCCATTCTTTTTTGGACAGCTAAAAATTCAATTATTCTCTCTTTAACTTTTTCTAATCCGAAATGATCTTTATCAAGTATTTCTAATGCTTTCTTAAGATCTATATCAACTGCACTTTTTTTATACCAAGGAAGTTCTGTCATCCAGTCCAAATAATTTCTAACCACTGTTGCCTCTGCTGACATTGGACTCATATTCTTTAGTTTTTTCAATTCTTGTAAACATTTTTTCTCAACATCTTTAGGCATTTTTGCTTTTAAAATTGCCTTATTTAAACTTGTATTTTCATCTTTTCCGTCCTCAATCTCTCCTAATTCTTTTTGAATAGCTTTTAGTTGTTCGTTTAAATAATATTCTCTTTGCGTTTTTTCCATTTGAGTTTTAACTCTACCTCTAATTCTTTTTTCTACTCCAATTATACTTGTTTCATTTTCCATTATCTTGATAACTGCATTTAATCTTTTTTTAACATCTCCAGTTTCAAAAATTTGTTGTTTTTCAGATATAGTAGCAGTTATATGTGAAGCAATATTGTCTGCGATTTGAGAAGGTTCTTTTAATTGTTTAATAGTATTAATTGTTTCAGATGAAATTTTTTTATTAATCGAAGTTAACTTTTCTAATCTTCTTATTGCTGTTGCTGCTAAAGGAAATAGATCTTCATTATTTGAGACTATATCATTAAATGGAGTATAATCGCATTCTATAAATTTTTCGTTATCTTTAAAATCTAAAATTTTTACTCTTTTTATACCTTCAACTAAAACTTTTACTGTACCGTCTGGTAATTTAAGTAATTGCAAAATACTTCCCTCACAACCATATGTGAATACATCATTTTTTTTTGGATCATCAATTTCAGAATTTTTTTGAGTAACTAATATTATCTTCTTATCTTTTTTCATTACTTCGTTAAGGGCAGAAATAGATTTGTCTCTACCAACAAATAAAGGGATAACCATACTTGGAAATACAACAATATCTCTCAGTGGTAATAATGGTAATGATATTTTTACGTCCATGACATGAATATGGATATTAAATTTAAATTTGCAATATATTTTTATGAGTTATTATAAAACAGCTATGCAGCTGATGTTTTTCCAGGTTTTGACTTATTTTCACTTTTAGTGTGAACTAAAATTGGTTGTGATTGACCTTTGGCCGCAGATGTATCAACTATTACTTCTTGTATATTATCTTGGCTTGGCAGATCATACATAGTTTTTAATAAAATATTTTCCAAAATTGATCTTAAACCTCTGGCACCAGTTTTTTTACTTATAGCTTTTTGAGCTATTTCTTTTAGAGCATTTTCCTTAAAGATTAATTTAGCTCCATCAAGTTTTAATAATTCTTGATATTGTTTTGTAAGAGAGTTTTTTGGCTCTTGAAGAATTTTAATTAATGATTTTTCATCTAGATCATCTAAAGTTGCTATCATTGGCAATCTACCTATAAATTCTGGTATCAAACCATATTTTAATAGATCTTCAGGCTCTAAACTTTTCATCCATTCACCTGTTTTTTTATCTTGTGTGTTTTTAACATCTGCTCCAAATCCTATTGCAGTACCTTTATCTCTTTGAGATATAATTTTATCCAAACCTGCAAATGCTCCTCCACAGATAAATAAAATATTTGTTGTATCAACTTGAAGAAACTCTTGTTGAGGATGTTTTCTTCCACCTTGTGGTGGAACACTAGCTATTGTACCTTCCATTATTTTTAATAAAGCTTGCTGAACTCCTTCACCTGAGACATCTCTAGTTATAGAAGGGTTTTCTGATTTTCTACTTATCTTATCAACTTCATCAATATAAACTATTCCTCTCTGAGCCTTTTCAACATTATAGTCTGCAGCTTGAAGTAATTTTAAAATTATATTTTCTACATCTTCACCAACATAGCCTGCCTCTGTAAGAGTAGTTGCATCTGCCATTGTAAAAGGAACATCTAAAATTCTAGCTAATGTTTGTGCTAATAGTGTTTTACCACAACCAGTCGGACCAACTAATAGGATATTTGATTTAGCTAGTTCTACATTTTTACTGGTTTTGTTTTCATAATTTAATCTTTTATAGTGATTATGAACCGCAACAGATAGAACTTTTTTTGCATGAGACTGACCTATTACATAATCATCCAATATTGAACAAATTTCTTTTGGAGAAGGTACGCCATCTTGGTGTTTAACGAACGTGTCCTTGTTTTCTTCTTTAATAATATCCATACATAGCTCAACACACTCATCACATATAAATACAGTGGGGCCAGCAATTAATTTTCTTACTTCATGTTGGCTCTTTCCGCAAAAAGAACAATAAAGAATATTTTTATTATTTGTGCTCATAATTTCTAAAACGAATCAATTAACTTACTTTAATATATTGGAGTCCTTGTTATCAAGTTTCAAATGAACTTTATTCTATATATGGTGTTCTATGTCCTTTTTTCCACAACTTCATCTATTAATCCAAAAGACTTAGCAGCTTCAGCTGTCATAAAATTATCTCTCTCCAAAGCATTTTTAATTTCATCCACTGATTTGGATGTATGCTTTGAATAAATTTCATTTAATCTTTTCTTAAGCGATAATACTTCATTTGCGTGGATTTCAATATCTGTTGCTTGACCTTGAAAACCAGCTGACGGTTGATGAACCATAATACGAGAATTTGGTAATGAAAATCTTTTTCCTTTTGATCCTGCTGCTAATAAGAATGAACCCATTGAAGCTGCTTGACCAATACAAATAGTTGATATCTCTGGCTTTACATATTGCATAGTATCATAAATTCCTAAACCAGCTGTAACTAAACCACCAGGACTGTTAATATATAAATAAATTTCTTTTTTAGGATCTTCAGCTTCTAAAAATAGAAGCTGCGCAGTTACTAATGAAGCAACATTATCATTAATCTGACCAGTTAAAAAAATTATCCTCTCTTTTAAAAGTCTTGAATAAATATCGTAAGCTCTTTCACCTTTATTTGATTGCTCTACGACCATAGGAATTAAATTACTCATATTTTCAAATATTTTGTTCATAAAAAAGTGATTCGAGCTATTTATACAACTTCAGATTACTTTTTACTAACTTTTTTTATAGAAGTTTTAGTTTTTTTCTTAGTTTTATTAATTGTTGATTTTTTTTCGGACAATTTAGATTGTTTAGATGTCTTTTTTTCATTCTTATTTTCTTTAATCTTATCTTGAGGTTGATTTTGAGAGTCTTTTAATATTTTTTCCGCTTCTTTTTTAGTAACTTCTTGTTTATTTGCTTTAGCTTTTTTCTTAATCAAAGAAATAATTTTTTCTTCATACACTGTACCCCTTAGACTTGCAACAGCTGAAGGATTTTTTTGATAAAAATCCATAACCATTTTTTCCTGTCCAGGCATCATTCTTAATTGTTTTTGAATTTCAGCTTGTAATTCTTGCTCTGTTACTTTTACATTATTTTGTTCTCCGAACTGATTTAATATTAATCCAACCTTAATTCTCTTTTTTGCAATCTCTCTAAAATTATTATTACTTTTTTTTGCATCGTCATCTGACATACCTTTTGAGAGAATTTTTATCTCCTCCTCAATTAAATTTTCAGGAATTTCTTCAACTTTAAATTTTTCAATTTCTTTAAGAATTTGATTTTTTGATAGTCGATCTAACGAATTTTGAAATTCATCATCAATTTGTTTTGATATTAATTTTTTTAAATCATTAAGATCTTTTGCGCCAAGATTTTTAGCAAAATTATCATCAATTTTTACTTCCTCAGGTTTTTTTATTGAAACAATTTTACAATTAAACTTTGCTTTTTTATTTGACAAATCTTTTTCAGGAAAATTTTCTGGCAGTATTGCATCAACTACTTTTATGTCATTTTTTTTTACTCCAATAAGCTGCTTATCAAAGCCTTTTAAAAATAAATCCTTTCCTAAAGTAAGTTGTGTATTTTTACCCTCACCTCCTTTAAATGATTTACCATCAACTGTTGCATCATAATCAAGTATAACCAAATCACCCTCATTAGCTTTTGTGTCTGGAGAAACTTCTTTAAAATTAGGTTGGTTTTTTGCAATTTCTTTAATTCTTCTATCAGTTTCGATATCATCTATTTTAACTGAATATTCATCAAATTTTATATTTTCTATTGAACTTATATTTATTTTTGGAAGCTCAGTTACTGATAAAACATACTCTAGTTCTTTATCTTCACCGTAAGTTTTTAAATCTAATTTTGGTTGGCCTGCAGGTTTTATTTTATTTTCCTCAAGAGCTTTAGTTGAAGTATCTTTTAAAACTTTATCAAGAACTTCATTAAAAATTGCTTTTCCAAACTGTCTTTTTAGAATTTCTTTTGGTACTTTTCCTGGTCTAAAACCTTTTAAGTTTACCGTTCCTTTTATTTCTTCATATTTTTCATCCATATAGGAATTCATAGTTTTTTTATCTATGAAAACTTTTAGATCTTTATTTAATCCTTTTTTATTTTCTACAGTAACCTTCATATTTTTAATATGGTAGGGCGAAAAGGACTCGAACCTTCACAGATTGCTCTATCGGTTCCTAAGACCGACGCGTCTACCAATTCCGCCATCGCCCCACAAATTCAGATGTTTTATATATTATTGAAACTATTTGTCCAACGACAATTGATATAAATTATATTATTTTTACATTATAATAATAATATGATTATTTCACCTTGTATAAGTATTTGTAAAACTGATCCAAAAACTGGCTATTGTTATGGATGCGGAAGAAATAATGATGAAAAAAAAATTTGGAAACTTGAGGATACAACTGATGAGTGGAAGAGGGAAAATCTAAAGATCATTAAGAAAAGATTAACAGGTTGGCAATTAGAAAGTTTCGAAGAATCCTATACATACAAAATTGAAAATGGTATTTCTCTATTTAAAAAAAATTTAAAAAATGAGTAAAACTTCAATTGTTATAATTATTTATATTATAGGGTTGGTAATTGGGGCTTTAGTTTTAAATATTTGGAGCGCAGAAACAAGTGTTTTTAAAGGTTTATTAGGTCTGGTATGGACTGCTCTTCTTCTTATAGGAATATTTTTTGCTGAAAAAAATGAGAAAAATTAATTCATTAATTTTTCTTTTTTTAATTATTCTACCTATTCAACATTTAAATTCTGAGATTATAATTATGAGTCAATGTGATGATAAACAAGACGAATTTCTGAAAAACGAATATATTCTAAATTTAAATGAACTCATAATGATTAGAAATTACGTATATAAAGAAAAAACTTACAAAAAATATAAGCTCACAGATCTTAGTGTAAAAAAATCAAACTCCTATGTAAGAAATATTTATGAAGAAAATGGAAAAATTTTAACTCATAAACATGGTTATCCACAATTTTATACTCAAATTTTATTCGAAAAAGGCAAACAGGAAATTTATATGAAAACTGTCTTAAATGATGAAGTAGGCATTTCAAAAATTTCTACTTGTAAAAAAATTGAGAAATTTGAAAAAGAAAGTTAATTCTTTTTTTTTTTTTTTTTGAAATTTCTCTTTAATGACTTAAATTTACTACTTGTAATATTGCTTCTATGTTTTGCATATGCCTGTTTTTGTGCTTGTTTCATAGCTCTTTTTGATGACATAATATTTAATAATCTGTTTTGATAGTTCCTATAATATTAAAATTTTTATCAGAAACAACCATTTCACCTGATGATGATGCATAATTTAAAAGCTCAGATATAAGAACATAATGTGTTACTAAAACTAAATTTTTATTACTTTTAAATTTTTTAACATACGCCTTTAATTCTTTAACTTGTTTATCTTTATTTTGAGAATATTTTGAACTATAAAAAGAATTTAAAAAATTATTTGTAGAATAATTCTTAAAGGCAATTTTCGCGGTTTCTTTACATCTACACCACTCACTAGATAAAACTTTGTCAATCTTAATTTTATTTGTTTCAAAAAATTTTCCGATATTTTGAGCTTGTTTTCTTCCATTGACACTTAAATTCCTTTGAGTAGAACAATCGTTTAAATTGAAATTATTTGGATCTCCATTTCCTGGTGCATATGCATGTCTTATGAATATTAATTTTTCGCCATCCTTAAGTTGATTCATTAATTTTTTATCTAAATCTGCTTTAATAGATGTGTTTAAAGTTATAAATATTATGAATAAAAAATTTAAAAATTTCATATATGGACATTAGAATAAATAATTTAAACAAAACAATAGTTAATTGTAAAAAATGTCCAAGGCTTGTAAAATTTATTAATAAAATAAGTACACAAAAAAGAAAACAAAATATAAATGAAATTTATTGGGGAAAACCTGTTCCAGGTTTTGGTAGTCTAAAATCAAAATTAGCCATCATTGGACTTGCACCTGCTGCTCATGGCGGAACAAGGACTGGTAGGGCTTTTACTGGGGACAAATCAGGAGATTTTTTATTTAAATGCTTATATGATGTGGGTATTTCAAATTATCCAATTTCAAAAAATTTGAATGATAACCTCAAATTAAAATCAACTTATATTACTAATATTCTCAAATGTGTACCTCCTAAAGACAAACCTTTAAAAAAAGAAATTTCAAATTGTTCTAATTTTTTTGATGAGGAAATATTATCTTTAAAAAAACTGAGAGTAATAGTTACATTAGGAAAAGTAGCTTTTGATAATTGTATAAAATTATATAAAAGAAAACTTAATATAAAAAAAAAATTTATCTTTAAACATGGTAAAGTTCAATTATTGCCTAATGGTTTAATAATTTTATCAAGTTATCATCCTAGCCCCCGAAATGTTAATACAAAATTAATTTCAAATACAATGATGATTAATTTGTTTAAAAAAGCGAAAAAACTTGCTAAGTTTTAATTGTATCACAAAAATATGGTTTAAATTTTGAATAAATATTTTTTGGAATTCTAATTGGCTTCCCCTCTTTATTTACAAAAACTAAATGAACTTGGGCTTCTGCAATAGTTTCTTCTCCTTTTGTAATAATTTGATTCATAAAAAATGAAGTTTTAGAAATTGATTTGACAAAAGATCTAATTGTTAATTCATCTTCTAAATAAGCCGATTTTTTATATTCAATATTACACGATTTAACTATAATTAATGAATTAAACTGATCTTGGATTTTCTTATTACTAAAACCAATTGAAAAAAGAGCTTCAGTTCTAGCTCTTTCTAAATATTTTAAATAGTTAGCATAATAAACAACCCCACCAGAATCAGTATCCTCATAATAAATTTTTAATTTATGAAAAAAATTTTCATGCATACGTTAAATTATATCAAATCACTCTGCTGAAAAATAGATATTCTGATAATAAGCTACTGCCTTTTTTTTTGAGTTGTCAGTATCAGACATTATAGCCAAACCATCTAGTTCATTTACATCTAAACCATGAAATCTTTTAAAATCTTCTTTCACGTTGGCTTTAACTGTAATCCATTCGTTAAGATTATTTTGAGTAGTAGCAAGAACATTGTCTATTGATTTTTTTGTGTAAGGACTAGGAGAGTTAAACCCAATTTCATTGTTACTTGAAAATACGTAATTTATAGCTCTATTTGAAAGAGGTGTTGCTCCTGTCTTTTTAATAACAAAGACTCTTGCTGCGAAATCATGACCTTTTTTTGTGTTTTCTTTAATATCAGGTAAATCTTTCTCTATTTTCCAGGTGATATTGATGAATGGAGTTTTGTTAAGGTCTATTTTTATCTCCTTTCCTAAACCGGAAGCAGCATTATCTGCAACGGCTTTTAAGAAATTACCATTTTCATTAGTTCCAATCGTATAAATAGTTTTTTTATCAGCCCCCCTTACCTTTCTAACCTCTAGTTTAGAAAATTCATCTTTCGTAAAGTCAAATACCTTTATCTCATTTGCAGAAGTAATTGAATATATTAAAAACCAACAGATAAAAATTCTAAAAAATAAAAACATAAAAAAAATGTTATTACATTATTTTGACAAAATTTAAACAATCAAAAATCAATATTTACCTCTAAATAATATTCATGAAGACAATTTCAATTTTTATACTCCTTATTTATTGGTCGATCATGATATTTGCACCTGTTATGTCAAAAGATTTTAAATTAAGCAGAGCCAAAAACAGTAATTCAAAAATAATTGAGCCAAAAATTAAAAGTTAATAAGTAGAACGTCCACCACTTATATCGAAAACTGCTGCTGTAGAAAAAGTATTCTCCTCTGATGATAACCAGCAAACCAAAGATGTGAACTCTTCGACCTCTAAAAATCTTCCTCTTGGTACTTTTGAAAGCATTCTTTGAACATGTTCTTTAGTCATTTGATCCAAAATTCTCGTTTTAGCACCCGCAGGAGTAACAGCGTTTACAGCAATATTTTTATCAGCCAATTCCTTACCAAGAGATTTAGTAAGTCCAATAGCACCGGCCTTACCTACGCTATAGGCACTTGCATTTGCATTTCCATCTTTTCCTGCCACAGATGCAACATTGACGATTCTTCCGTAATTATTTTTAATCATATTAGGAACAATTGCTCTACAACAGTTAAAAGTACCCATTAAATTTATATCCACTACCTTTTTCCACATTTCAATATCATATTCCCATAGTGTTGATGTAGGACCAGTTATGCCAGCATTATTAATCAAAATATCGATATTAGAGTTGTTTAAAATTTCTTTAACACAGTTCTCTACTTCCTGATAATTTGACACATCTAAAATATTTGAACTAAGATTTGGGTTATTTAAATCATTTAATGATTTTTTGATCATTTTAGAATCAATGTCCCATATCACCACGTTAGCACCTGAATTAAGAAATCTTCTTGCAATATCAAGTCCAAAACCTTGTGCACCTCCTGTAATTACAGCTGTTCTATTTTTAAAGTCAAATTTAATTTGATTCATTCTAATTATTTTTTTGCAAGAAGGAAATAAACTATTATTGAAACAATTGCACCAATTATCCAAGCATAAGATTGTAAAAACATCAGATTAGAGTTCCATATAGTTGAAGCAGAAAATACAAACCCTAAAACTAATGAATAAACTCCTTTAATATGCCATCCACCCGTATAATAATATTCACTATTACTATCAATTGAATAAAGATCTTTATTGCTTAAGTTTTGATTCTTAATCAAGTAATAATCTACAATCATTACTCCAAACAAAGGTCCAAAAAAACACCCAAATGTATCTATAAAAGATAAAATGCCAATTTGACTAAGCACAGTGAGCCAAAAAATTGCAATTATAAATCCTAAAAACGAAATTGTATAACTTGCACTTTTTAAATTTAATTTACTAGGCATCACATTAATTAACGAATATTGCGAAGGAATATAATTTGCTACTAAATTTGTTGATGCTGAGGCAACAACAATAAAAAGAAGAACTGTTATGGTAATTTGTATGTTATCAAACTTGCCAATTATATCTGTTGGATTTGTGTAAATTTGATCTAAACCTGAAAATTTTTGACTCAAAAAAAGATCTGATCCAGAGACAATAAATATTGAAAAGAATGAGAATATTACTAAGTTTAATATTAAACTGAGATTTCCTCTATTTAAATTTTCTTTATTCTTAACATAACGCGAAAAATCTCCAAAACTAATTATACAAATTGAAAAATATGCAAAAATAGTCCCTGCAACAGTTAAAAGAGGTAATAAGTTATTTTTATCTAAAAAATTTTCAAAAGTTAAAATATCTAAAAAAGCATGAGAGGTTGCTTTTACATCAGATAATAATATTACGAAGAAAAAAAAGATCATTCCAGCATAAACTATTATTGCAGAATAATTGATTAATTTTTTATTATATTCAATACCTATGCTAAAAATAACTGTTTGTAATATAATAATAATAAAAATTGAAAACCAATCAATAATATTTAAGCCTAATAAAAAAGTGAGAAAAAATTCTTCATCTAATAAAGAATTATCAATTGAATAAATTATTATTCTTAATAAATATCCAAAAATTTTTGATAAAAAATAAGTTTGAATTCCAAACAAAAATATTCCAGCTAAACTTCTAATTAATCCAAAAAATTTTGCACCTCTGAACCCTAAAGAGGATCTTAAAAGAACTGCAAAAGGCAAACCAAATTTTTGCGATGGTTTTCCAATCAAATTACAAAATAGGTATACAAAAAAAGAACCTAATATTACTCCAAAAAAAACAACAAAGGTATTTAAATTATACATTATATATAAGGAAGCAATTAAAGAAAAACCAATAACGCTTTGAATATTACATCCCCAAAAACAAAAAAGATCTTTCCAGTTCCAAGATTTATAGTTTGGATTAACGGTAACTAAATCCCAATTTGAAAGTGAGTATTTTACTTTTGGCTGATTCACTATTTTATTTTAAACTAATAAATTTTACTGTCCATATAAGAGAGTTGGCAACCAAAGTGCAATTTTTGGGAATATAATAATTAATATTAGGCCAAATACTTGTAAGACCATAAATTGCATCATTCCGTAATAAATATCCTTAAGATCCCACTCAGGAACAACTCCTTTTAAGAAATAAGCTGAGAGTGCAACTGGTGGTGATAGCCAGGCGGTTTGCAAATTCACTGCAACTAATATTGCAAACCATGTTAGATTAAAACCTAGTGCTTCTACCAATGGTAAAATTATTGGCACAATAATCATTACAATTGGAACCCATTCCAGTGGCCAGCCTAATAAAAAAATCATTACCATTATCATTGCTAAGATCAAATATTTATTCATTTCTAAACCAAGCAAAAATTCAGTTAATAAAGTGGGGGTTCCTAATCTTGCAAAAACTGCTCCAAAAAAATTTGAAGCTGCAACTAAAACCATTATTAAAGCTGTAATCTCTAAAGTTTTTACCAATGCTTCTTGTAATTTTTTTAATGTTAATTTTTTGTAAGCTAACGACAAAAGTAAAGCACCCATTGCACCACATCCTGCTGCTTCTGTAGGAGTAGCAAATCCAAATAAAATACTTCCTAAAGCTGCAAATACTAAAGCTGCCGGTGGGACTAATCCTAAGAAAAACTCAATCCAAACATCTTTCATACTCGCTGCCCTCATATCCTCAGGTATAACTGGTCCTAATTTAGGGTTGATCATACATCTAATTGTCGTGTAACCTGCATACAAACTTGCAAGAAGAATTCCTGGAAGAATAGCGGCAGCAAATAAATCTATTACAGGGATTTCCATTATCGGTCCCATAACTACTAACATAATACTTGGTGGAATTAATATTCCTAATGTTCCTCCGGCTGTAATGGTTCCCGCAGCAAGTCTAACATCATAACCAGATCTGTTCATA
>MDTE01114009.1_pt1 | contig 11459 bp, 11 predicted proteins | sample 811231 | NCBI WGS metagenome assembly MDTE01 (sample SAMN05326651, study PRJNA326480) | marine metagenome | isolation source: seawater | place: Indian Ocean: Red Sea | collected 2010
AGCGCGACGAAGACTTCGGCGAGCCCGTGCTCGGTCATCGTCACCGCGTGGGTGGGCAGCGCATCCAGGAGCTCGTTCGCCAGGATGACTCCGGTCACGTCGAGCGGCAGCTCCGGGCCCGAGGTCTCGACCCTGGCGTCGTGGGGACCCAGCATCTCGGCGTGGGCCTCGCGGGCCGTCGGGCTGGTCTCGACGAGATGGACGCGAAGCGCTTCGTAGAGCGCCGGATAGCGGCTGGCGGCGGCATCGAGCACGTCGCGACAGAGCTGTCCGTTCCCTGCGGCGACCTCCACGAGATCGAAGGCCGGCGAGGCGAGCTCGCGCCACATCTCGTCGAGCTGGGTCGCGAGCAGGCCCCCGAACTGGGGGCCGACGTCGACGCTGGTGTAGAAGTCACCCGCGCGCCCGGTGCGTCGGGGCGCGCGGGTGTAGTAACCCAGGGTGGGGTGGTAGAGGGCCAGCTCCATGAACGCGGCCGTCGTGAGCGGGCCCGTCTCCTGGATCCGCTCGACGATCAGCGCGTTCAACCGAGTCGACATCCGCGCCGGGTGGCTATTCCTTGCGCACCCGCAGGAAGACCTGGCCGTCTCTCCGCTGAATCAGCAGAAACGCCGTCCGACCCGATTCGATCCGGTTCAGCTCGCGCACCGCCTCGGCCGCGCTGCCAACCTCCTGCTGGTTGACGGCGGTGATCACGTCGCCCGGGACGACACCGCCACGCTGCGCGGCCCCGCCGTTGTCGACGCCGCTGACGACGGCGCCAGACACGCCGGCCCCGAGACGCAGCTCACGGGCGTTCTCGGCGGTGAGGTCCTCCAGGTTCATCCCGAAACCGCTGTTCAGATCCTCGACCTCTTCACGCCGCGCCTGCCGACCTTGGTTGTCGAGATCCAGCTCGCCGATCGTGATCTCGATCGACGCGGGTGCGCCCCCGCGGAAGACTCCCAGGTCGACCACGGTGCCAGGCGGGGTCGCCGTGACCTTGCCCTGCAGGTCCTCGATGTTACGCACTGGCTCGCCGTCGTAGGAGACGATGACGTCGCCCGGCTCCAGGTCAGAATCGTCGGCGGGAAGGCCCGGCTCGATCCGCGAGATGATGGCTCCACGGGCTTCGTCGAGCCCCAGCTCCTCGTAGTCGTCGTCGGTCACCGGAATGATCGACACGCCGATGACGCCGCGGGTGACCTTCCCGGTGCGCAGCTGCGGCAGCAGCTCGCGCACGGTGTTGATCGGCATGGCGTAGCCGATCCCCAGGTTACTGGGCCGGTCACTCACGATCGCGGTGTTGATGCCGATGACTTCGCCCCGCAGGTTGAGCAGCGGGCCGCCGGAGTTGCCGGGGTTGATGGCGGCGTCGGTCTGAATCACGTTCTGGGCCCGTCCTCGGATCTGCTCGAACGGCCGGCCCACGGCACTGACGACACCGACCGTGACGGTGTGGCCGAGCCCGAACGGGTTCCCGATGGCCATGACCCAGTCGCCGGCCTGCATCTGACTCGAGTCGCCGAAGGTGGCGACGGCGAGTGGGCCCTCAGGGCGCTCGAGAAGCTGCAGCAGGGCGCTGTCGGTGAGTCGGTCCTGGCCGACGACCTGCGCCTCGTAGGTCGTATCGTCGTCCAGGAAGGTCACCTCGATCTTGGTGGCGTCCTCCACGACGTGGTTGTTGGTCACGATGTAGCCGGCTTCGTCGATCACGAAGCCGGTGCCGGCCGCTTCGGTGGTCTCGTCCCGCGGTTCACGGTCACCCTCCGGGGGATCTCCAAAGAACCGGCGGAACAACTCGTCGCCGCCGTCACCGCCGAAGAGCTCGCTGAGGTCGCGCCCCCGTCGCCGGGCCTCGGTTCTGATGTTGACCACGGTCGGGCTCTGGGCGGCCGCGATATCGCGGAACGTGGTGGCCGTCAGCTGTCCCTCGATGGGGGCGCTGTTCATCGGCGGTAGGGTCGATGTGTTAAACGTCTGCGCCGACGAGCCCGACGTGAGGTCGAGCCGTGCCGCCAGCACCAGACCGATCGCCATCGACGTGACGGCGATCAGGACCCCCGAAAACAGCCGATTCCTTCCTGTAGACATCCTGTCCTCCACCCGTGTCCCCCCTACCTTACCTTAAGGAGACTAACGGTCGGATCTCGGTCTGACGCGGCCCGGTGACCCGTGCGCCATCGCGTTCGACGAACAGGTTGATCTCGGTGCGTAAACCGAAGTCCTCGAAATAGACTCCTGGCTCGACCGTCACACCGGCGCCGGTCAGGAGTCGTCGATCGTCATGGGTCTCGAAGTCGTCCAGATGGACGCCGTTGCCGTGGACCTCCTCCCCCAGGCTGTGACCGGTGCGATGGACGAAGTGGTCGGCGAGGCCGGCCGCGGCCACGCGTTCCCGGGCGGCCCGGTCCACTTCCCATCCCTGAAGGGGATGGCCGTCGCGCACCCGACCGTCGACCAGGTCGACCGCGGTGTCGCGCGCATCGCGGATCACGTCGAAGGCGCTGGCATAGCGTGTGGGAACCGTCGTGCCGGTGTAGCCCATCCAGGTGATGTCGGCGAAGACCGCGCCTGGCTGGTCCAGCTTGCCCCACAGATCGAGGAGCAGGATCTCATCGGGGCCGACCTGACGATGACGTTGTTCGGTCGGGAGATAGTGGGGATCTCCCGCGTTCTCCTGAGCCGCCACCACCGGACGCGAGTCGCTGACCAGACCGGCCTCCACGAACCAGTCGGCCATCTTGTCCTGAATCTCCAGCTCCGTCACCGGCGTCCGACTCTCGAACCGCGCCCCTACCAGCTCGAACGCCCGGTCCTTGATCCGATAGAGCGCGTCGGCGGCCGCCAGGTGCGTGTCGAGCGCGGCGGCGCTCCAGACCGCTTCGAACCGCTGGATCAGGTCGCCAGAGGAGCGCACTTCGACGTCGTGCGCTCGAATCGTGTCGATCGTCCCGCCGTCCACCCGTGACACATACGGTATGGCGCAGCGCGGCGAGTATTCCATCGCCACGACGCGGCAGCCCGCCAGGAGCTGGGCCAGCCCGTGTTCGAGCGCCCCGTGCCCCGCATAGGTGGTGCTCGTGCCGGGCAGATGGTCCAGTCGATCACGTTCAATGGCGTGGACCAGGCCTCGCGGGTCACCCGCCGCCGGGATCAGGTAGTACCACCGCCGCGTGGTCAGCGCGCCGATGTCGTCCAATCCGACGAGGCGCCGCGCGATCGGATTCGATCCGTGGAAGTCGTACAGCAACCAGCCGTCGAGCCCGTCCTCGCCGAGCGCCTGCTGGATCGCGGCGATGTCGAGTGCCATGGCGGGGAGTATAGCAGCGGCGGTCTGCCCGGCCTGGTGGCTCCTGACCTTCACATTAGGTAGGACGCAGCCGTGCTCCGGATGGTCTGACGGTGGTCGAGCCGTACACGAAAAAGACCGTCCAGGCCCGAGGGCCGGACGGTCTTCTGGTGGCTGTCTCGCGTCTGAACGGGTCAGGCAGCCGGCTCGGCTTCCTCTTCCGCCTCCGGCTCGACTTCGGTCACCTCATCGCCGTCGATGATGAGCGTCGGTTCCTCGACCTCGTCGAACAGGTTCGCTTCGATCACGCCGCCCTGATGAGAGAACTCCCAGTTGCTCCGCTGCGCGTTCGGGCTGCGCGGCGTATGCAGCGTGATCTGGATGACCTGGTCCTGCATGAACGGTTGCTTCATCCGATAGGACGACCCGGTCACCGCGTCCCCGTCGCCGTCATACCAGAACTCGTCGATCTTGAATCCCGCCAGATGACCGACCGACACGTTCTTGATCACGAAGGTCGTGACGACTTCGTTGCCTTCACGGCGGGGTTGGGGCTGCAGGTAACCGATCTGACCCGGACCGCGCACGGTCGCGACCAGCTGCACGGCGTCCTCGCCATCCATGCCCTCGAGGAGCGGGCGCAGCTGCACGTCGGGCAGCGACATCTCGATCATCTCGCCCGCGGGCACTTCCTCTTCTCCGCCGCAACCGGTCGCAGCCACGCTGACGACCAACATACCGAGCAGCGCCGTTAGCTTCAGGCGTCTCATTGCACTACCTCCGGGTTGTACCCCTGCTAGAACGAACCGGCGGATTATATGGTGCTCCGCCGACAAACTTCAACCGACGATCCGGATCTTCCTACATCTCGCCATTCCAGTCCTCCGGCTCGGCGTGATTGGTTCGGAAGATCTCCAGGTGCCATTTGCCCCCGCCCCACGGCTCGATCACCTCGGCGGCGACGACGTCGACCAGGATCTCGGCGAACGACCGGCCCTCCGGGTCGCCATCGAGATGATAGGCCGGTTCGTCCCATCCGAACGTCGGATAGAGCACCAGCGTGAGGAACAGATCGTAGCCGTCGTCCACCACCACGAGCTGTCCACAGGGTCGTTTCAGGGTCGAGTGGTAGACGAGGTACTTCTCGGCGCTGTGGGCCCGGATGTAGCGCTTGAGCGCCAGTTCCCGGGCCACGATGTCTTCGACGGCGATCTTCTTGTCCCAGCAGTCGCGGCAGTACTTCGCCTCGGCGCGGGGCTCGGAGACCTCCTTCGCGCCGCAGAGCGCGCATCGCGACTGCGCCGCCGAGCGTGGAGCCATCCCGCGATCTTACAGAATTCTCCCGCCGCGGTTCAGGAAATAGGGGGGTGGTGGATGATCTGGACGACGTTGCCGTCGGGATCACGGAGATACAGCGAACGCGCACCATCGCGATGGGTGCGGGGGGCAGCCTTGAGCTCGACCCCATGTGCGCCCAGATAGTCGGCCCACCGGTCGACGTCCTCGGCCGAGGGGACGATTATCCCGATGTGATCGAGCGGGCCGCCGGCGAGCACCCGGTCGGCGGCGGCCCGGTGCAGGGCCAGATTGTCCGACCCCGAGCACAGGTAGACGTTGTCCGCATCCGGTTCCCATTCGACCTCGAACCCGAGACGGTCCACATAGAACCGCTTCATCGCGTCGAACGCGTTGGTATAGAGCGCCACGTGGCGGATGCCGAGGTGTGGAGGGCGTTCCATCATCGGTCCAGTCTATAGCCGCCCTCTTCGATGGCTGGCGCATACATCGTCTCGACGTATTCCTGGACGACCCGGCGCGTGGTGAAGCGGGGAGCCACCCCGCGAATCGCCTGCCGGACCGTCTCGAGCCACCGACGGGGGAGGTCATCGGCGTCACGTTCGTAGAACGCCGGCACCACTTCTTGCTCGAGGAGCGTGTAGAGCGCCTCGGCGTCTGCCGCATCGCTCGAGGCCTCGTCCTCGGCCTCCTGCCCCGCGATCTGCCATCCGTTCTGACCGGTGTAGCCCTCGGCCCACCAGCCGTCGCCGATGCTGAGGTGGGGCACACCATTGAGCGCCGCCTTCATACCACTCGTGCCGCTGGCCTCGAGCGGCTTGCGAGGGGTGTTGAGCCAGACGTCGCACCCCTGCACGAAGTAGTGGGCGACATGGAGATCGTAGTCGTCCACGAAGGCGACCCGACCGGCAAAGCGGTGGTCGATCGCGCGCTGGTAGACCCGCTGCAGATGATGTTTCCCGGCTTCGTCCGCCGGGTGTGCTTTGCCGGCGAAGATCAGCTGCACCGGACGTTTCGGCGCATTCAAGATCCGCGTCAGACGGTCCGGGTCATGGAAGACGAGCTCTGGCCGCTTGTAGCCGGTGAAGCGCCGCGCGAACCCGATGGTGAGCGCGTCCGGGTCGAGCAGGGTGCCCGCCGCCAGGACCCGGCCCGCGCCTACGCCGTCGGTCGTCCAGCGCTGGCGAGCGCGCTCCCGGACGAAGTTGAGGAGGTAGCGGCGGAGCTCCTGACGTACCTCCCATAGCTCGGTGTCGGGGATGGTGAGCACCTGCTCCCAGGTGGCCGCGTCCTGGGTGTGACGCCACTGCGGGTCGAGGTAGCGGTCGAACAGGATGGCCAGCCGGTGGGCGACCCAGGTGCCGACATGCACCCCGTTGGTCACGGCGCGCACCGGTTGCTTCTCGGTGGACGGCTGGGACCAGAGTGGTTTCCACATCCTCTCGGTCACGTCGGCGTGGAGCTGACTGACGGCGTTGACCCGCGACGCGGTTCGAAGCGCGAGGGCGGTCATGTTGAACTGCGAGCCGTCACCGCCGTCATACGCGCCCAGGGCCAGGAACGCATCGCGATGCTGCCCCAGCGTGCCCCAGCACCCGGCCAGGTGGGTTTCGACCAGCTGGAACGGAAACGTGTCGTGTCCGGCCGGCACCGGCGTGTGGGTGGTGAAGACCGTCGATCGTCGGACCGCTGCCAGCGCCTCATCGAACTCGAGACCGTCTTCGATCATCTCTCGCATGCGCTGGAGGACGACGAACGCCGCGTGTCCTTCGTTCAGGTGCCAGACGACCGGGTCCGATCCGAGGGCTCGGAGGGCCCGCACGCCGCCGACCCCGAGGATGATCTCCTGCTGAATCCGGGTCTCGGTGTCCCCGCCGTACAGGCGAGCCGAGAGCTCTCGATCCCAGGGGGCGTTCTCTTCGAGGCCCGTGTCGAGCAGATAGAGCTTCGTCCGGCCCAGCCGGACCCGCCAGACCTGGACCTTCACGGTGCGCCGGCCGAGCGGGACCGTGACCACGCATGGTCGCCCACCGGGCGTGACCGCCTTGGTCACGGGTACTTCGTTCCAGTGCAGTCGTTCGTAGCGCTCCTGTTGCCAGCCCTCCGCCGAGACGGCCTGGTGGAAGTAGCCCTGTGGATACATGAAGCCGATCCCCAGCAGCGGAAGACCGAGGTCCGACGCCTCCTTGCAGATATCTCCGGCCAGGACACCCAGACCGCCCGCATAGATCGGCAGCGATTGGTGGAGCGCGAACTCGGCGGAGAAGAACGCCAGAGACCGTCCCGGCATCTCCGGCATGCGGCGATGCCACCAGCTGTCGGTCGCTGCGCGGGTCGGGTCGAGGTCTCGCAGCGCCCGGTCATACAGGTCGAGAAAGTGGGGGTCGCGTGCCGCCTCCTCGATGCGGGTCCTGGGCAGGACCCGCAGCATGCGGACCGGATTGTGCGCGGTGGCTCGCCACACGGTCAGGTCGAGGCGGCGGAAGACGTTCCGGGCATGGGGGTTCCAGGTCCACCAGAGATCCAGGGCCAGCTCGCCGAGTCGGTCGATGCGTGCCGGTAGCGGGTCGAGTCCCTCGAGACCCAAGGTCGTCATGGTGTGGCTGCTCCAGATATAGAGGGCGTGTCGCCCCGCAGGATGGTGCTGAAGGTGTCAGGGTCGATGTTGCCGCCCGAGACGACGGCCGCGATCGGGCCTGGGCCGGCCTGGCCGCTCATCGCGGCGGCGACGGCGCATCCGGCGGCTCCTTCGGTGACGACGCGGGCGCCGGTCGCGGTCGCGCGCATGGCTGCCGCGATGTCGTCGAGGGAGACCACGATGGTCTCGTCGACCAGATCCTGCAGCAGTGGCCACATCGACGGGGTGACCGACTGCCCGCCACACCCGTCTACGAAGGACGCCCGCCAGTCCGGGGCCGCGGTCGGTCGTCCCGCCGCGAGTGACGTCGTCAGGGGGGTCGCCGTTTCCGGCTCGGCGGCATAGATACGGACGTCTGGCTTCAGCGCCTTGACCGCGGTGGCGACTCCCGCGAGCAAACCACCGCCTCCGACCGACACCACGACCCCAGCGACGTCAGGCAGCTCGGCGACCAGCTCGAGCCCCGCGGTGCCATTACCCGAGATGAAGTCGTCGTCGTCGAACGGGTGGATGAAGTGGCCGGGGAGCCGGTCGCCGTCCCGCTGCTCCACGACTTTCCAGGCGTCAGCGTAGGTGGTGGTCACGATATGGGCGCCGAGTCCGGCGATGGCGTCGAGCTTGGCGGCGGGTGCCGTCTCGATCACGAGGACCGAGCAGGCGATGCCAGCCTCACGCGCGGCCAACGCGACGCCGAGGGCCGCGTTGCCGGCGCTGACCGTCCAGACACCGGAGGCGCGCTGGGATGGGGTCAGCCGCGCGACGGCGTTGGCGGCGCCCCTGATCTTGAACGCGCCGATTGGCTGGACCGTCTCGAGCTTCAGATACAGCCCATCGGTCCGCCCCGAATCCGCAGCCCCGGTGCTGGCGGGCGCGAGGGGTCGCAGGGGCACGAGCGGCGTCCGCCGGGCCACCCGGTAGACGGCCGGCGAGGCGGCGATGATGCTGTCCAGTGTGACGTCACGTGGCATCGTCTCCTCGATGGCGTCAGAGCCCGCAGACGACAGTGAGCACTCAGCGCTCCGCCCAGCGCAGCTTCTCACGGAGCACGGCGAAATAGGGACGAGCGGCGGCGCGGATCACCCGTAGCGGTCGCGCGGCCGACTCGACGGTGACCGCATCGCCTCGCTCCAGCCGGTGGCCGGCCTGGCCGTCGAAGCTGACGAACGCCTCGGTCGGACGCCGGTCCAGCTCTGGCCGGACCTGGATGGCCGGGTGAGCCGGGAGGACGATCGGTCGATTCGTGAGGGCGTGTGGCGCGATGGGCGTCAGCACCACCGCCTCGACCAGCGGGTGCACGATGGGACCGCCGGCCGACAGATTGTAGGCGGTCGAGCCGGTCGGGGTGGCCACGATCACCCCGTCGGCACGGAAACGTGCGACGAACTGGTCGCCGACCGTCACCGACAGGTCGAGGATGCCCGAGAGGGCGCTCTTGGTGATCACCACGTCGTTGAGGACGAGCTCCTCGGTCACGGTCTGCTCGTCGCGGACGACGCGGGAGCGCAGCATGCTTCGGCGGTCCACCCGGGCCCGGCCCTCGACGACCGACGCCAGCGCGTCGGTGAGCTCCGGCAGAGTGGTCTCGGTGAGAAAGCCAAGGCTGCCGAAATTGATCGCGAGGATGGGCGGGTCCGATTCGGACCGCGCGATCTGACGCGCCATGCCGAGCAGGGTGCCATCGCCGCCCAGCACCAGGATGAGGTCCGTGGCATCAGGTAGCGCGTCGGCGGCGAGCGCCTGCACCTCCGAGAGTCCGGCGAGGTCGGCGGTGGCTCGTTCGACGACCGGCGTGATCCGTCTGGCGTCCAGCCACTCGACCACCTCGGTCACCACGGGCGTCGCCGCGTCGAGTCCTGCCTTGGCGACAATCCCGACCCGCGTGATCGTGCGAAGAGGCGACTCGGACACTAGACCCTGGCGCCTGCTGCCAGGCGCAGATGGAGGAAGAATTCCTGATTGCCCTCGGCCCCGCGTATCGGCGATGGCGCCGTGGCTACGGGGTCCAATCCTACCTCAGTGGCGGCGTCGGCCACATCGCGGACCACCCGCTCCTGTACGGCTGGATCCCTGACCAGCCCGCCCCGACCAACCTCGTCACGGCCCGCTTCGAACTGGGGCTTGACCAGGGTGATCAGGTCTCCGTCGGGTGCGAGCAGCGGCGGCAGGCGGTCGAGAAAGTAGCGGATCGAGATGAAGGAGACGTCGACGGTGACGATGCCGAACGGCTGCAACTCGGCTGGCAACGTCTCGGGTGTGACCAGGCCGATGTGCAACCGTTCCCGCACCACGACCCGCTCGTCATTCCGGAGCTTCCAGGCGAGCTGCCCATGGCCGACGTCGAGCGCCACCACCCTCCGCGCGCCGCGCGCGAGCAGCACGTCGGTGAAGCCTCCGGTGGAGGCGCCGACGTCGAGACCGGTGCGGTCCGCCGGGTTCACGGCAAACGTGTCGAGCGCGTGCGCCAGCTTGAGTCCGCCGCGGCCCACCCAGGGGTGGTCGGGGCGGGACAGCGACACCTTGGCCTCGACGTCCACCATCGAGCCGGCCTTGGTCACCGTCTGTCCGTCGACCTGGACCTGACCGGCCAGGATGAGGGCCTGACCACGGGTGCGGGAGTCGACCAGGCCTCGTTGATGGAGGAGCGCATCCAGACGGACTCGATCGGTCATGGAGCTGCCAGGGCGGGCTCAATGGGTGCGTCCCACCACCCACTCTGCGATGGCGTCCAGCCATCCCCCGTCGAGTGGCGCCGTGGTGAGCGCCGTTCTGGCCGTGTGCACCGCCTCACGGGCCAGCGCGCGCGACGCTTCGAGCCCGTAGAGCGCGGGATAGGTCGGCTTGCCCGCCTCGGCATCCTTGCCCGCGGTCTTGCCGAGCTCGGCGGCGCTCCCCTCGACATCCAGGATGTCGTCCACGATCTGGAAGGCGAGGCCGAGCTGGGCGGCGTATCGCTCCACGGCGTCGACAGCCGAGTCGTCCCCGCCGCCAAGGATGGCGCCACTCACCGCCGCGGCGCTGATGAGGGCCCCCGTCTTTCGCTCGTGCATCTCTCGGAGCGCATCGCGGCCCTCGTCGGTCACCTGGCCCTCCGCCGCTCCGGTTGCTGCCAGATCGAGCACCTGGCCGCCGACCATGCCCACGGCCCCGGCGGCCACCGCGATCCGGGCCGTGGCTCGCAGGAGACGTTCTTGGCCGGCTGCCGACGCGCGGGGTGCGCCGTCGCCCAGGATCACGAAGGCCTGGGTGAGCAGTGCATCCCCTACGAGGATGGCGATGCCTTCACCGAACGCCACGTGGGCCGTCGGGCGGCCGCGGCGCAGGTCGTCGTCGTCCATGGCGGGCAGGTCGTCGTGGACCAGCGAGTAGGTGTGGATCAACTCGATGGCGCAGGCCGCGGGCATCGCCGAGACGCGGGCGTCGGCTCCACCCACCGCTTCGGCCGCGGCGAGCGTCAGGATCGGCCGGAGCCGCTTGCCACCGGCCATGAGGCTGTATCGCATCGCCTCGGCGAGCAGCGGAGGACACGAGGGTGGACGGGGCAGCGCCTCGTCGAGCGCCGTCTCGACGTCCTGTCGACGCGCATCGAGATACCGGGCGAAGTCGGGCGCCTGGCTCACGCGTCCGAATCTCCGTGCCCGTCGGTCAGCGGGGTCGGGGCCGGCTTGGCGTCTCCCCGCTCGTCGAGCACCTCGATTCGACGCTCGGCGTCCTCCAGTCTGGCGTGACAGAAACGGGACAGACGGACGCCCCGTTCGTAGAGTCGGAGCGACTCCTCGAGCGAGAGCTCACCCGACTCGAGTGTTTGCACGACGGTTTCGAGCTCGCCGATTGCCGACTCGAAGTCCTTGATCTGGTCGTTGTCTTCCATCAGCCCTTTCCCGTGGTTCTGGCTCGAAGCTGTCCCTGGTGCAGTGTGATGGCGATCTCGTCGCCTATCGAGACGGTGTCGGCATCACGAAGCACGGCGGTGCCGTCGGCGTTCCAGCACACGGCGTAGCCTCGGGCCAGCACCCCGAGCGGGCTCAACGCGTCGAGCCTGCCGGCCGCCGTGGCGACCCGGCCGGTCGCCGTCCGGAGACGCTGGTTGCCGACGCTCTGCAGTCTGGTCTGGGCTTCGACCAGGCGCGTGCGGCTCGCCGCCAGGCGCCGGCCGGGCTCGCGGGCCTCGAGACCGAGACGCGCGGTGTGCAGGCGCCGAGCCCGGCGCGCCAGCCGGGCCCGCATCGTCTCGCGCAGGTGATGGCTCAACTCGGC
>MDTE01156328.1_pt1 | contig 11459 bp, 7 predicted proteins | sample 811231 | NCBI WGS metagenome assembly MDTE01 (sample SAMN05326651, study PRJNA326480) | marine metagenome | isolation source: seawater | place: Indian Ocean: Red Sea | collected 2010
CCCCGCCGCAGCGCCTCCTCCCCGGAAACTAACCGAGCCCGCTGTTCCCGAACTGCCGCTTCATCCAACAGCTCGACCGCCAGCGGTTGCCGGGCACCAAAGCAAGGAGGCAGACGTGGATTGGACACCACAGTTGAGAGCACTACGCCGGCACCCAAGGCGCGTGACTGGTTGACTAAGAAACGAAGGTTGCGATCAAACCGCTGGCGCACCACCTCCCGCACAGGACGCCAGTCCCGCGGATCGAACAGAGACCGATCTTCCACCGCATGGGTGAGGCAGAGGTCTGCCCGGTCTTCGAAGACGGACCAGGGGCGATAGGTCTCTTCACGATCCCTCGGTATCACCTTGTCGGCAACCAACCGAACACCAAGAAACAACAGTCGATACAGGTGGGACCTCCGAGCGATCTCGCGGAGAGGAACATAGGGGGAGTCGCCCTCGAGCACGGGGTAGGTCCAGTCCATGAACTCATTGACACCCGAGTAGATCACCACGAGGTCAGGAGCGATGGACTCGGGCATGTGGTGCAAGACACCCACCAGCTCGGAGCTCCCGATACCGGGATAGGAACCATTGACGACAGTCACCGGACGATCTGGTCCCATCAGCTCACTCAGCCGAGCCTCCAGCTGGCCGATGATTCCCAGACGACAGCTCATCTCGCCGATGTCCTGCTCCTCACCAGGATCAGTCGCTACTCCATGGGGAAAGAACGGAAGGACCTGTGTGCCCTCAGCATGGGGCGCAGGAACTCCGCCGGGTTCTGCTCCACGCGTCACACTCCAGGCACCCTCTTCAATGCTCCCCACCACGACTACTTCATCGTCCACGAGCCAAAACGTCTCTGTGTCTCGCGGGGCCACCGTCGCATCAGCCACGGGAAACCTCCCAGTGGACTCGTCCACTTCCGAGGTGAGGGTCGTGGGGCGCAATAGGTCGTGCCGACGATGGTTGTAGTGGAAGACGGACGAGCCCCCCAATACCAGCACCCGGAGCTCGCCGTCCGCCTTCTCGGGCGGATCCAGGGGCCGATATTCGGCTTCCTCACCGTCGCCCTCGCATCGTGCAAGAACCCGATCGGTCGTCTCGGCGTAGTTGGTGTCCAGATCGCTACAGAGAACTTGTGCGCCATCCTCCCCGCACAACTCCTCGTGCAGAGAGCGCGCCTCCCAGTCCATATGCGGCAGGACCTCCTGCGAATAGGGAGCCACTCGCTCGACAAACACAGCCACTAACTCAAGGGCAGCAAGCGCCAAGACGGTTGCCACTAGTGCGTAGCCGACCCTTCGGAGTGGAGCCTCGTTGTCCTGGGGGCGAACCGCCGAAGAAGGCATGGCCTCAACCATACCGTGGCTTTGAAGCGTGCGTCGGGCTGCGGCTGTTCAGCCCTCAAGCTCGGCGGAGGGTGTCACACGGAATAAGCCACAGTCTGTGGCAAGAATGACTCGACCTTCCGCGTCTGAGTCCAAGTCCCGCGCCTGGCCGCAGAGCGCATAGGAAGTCCGTCGGAACGGAGGCTTGGCCTCAATAGACCAGAGGCGACCTGAGTAGGCCGCCGCCGCCCAGATGCGGTCATGCACGGGCTCGTAGATCATGGCACGCAACCCAAAAGACAGGGGCACCCTGTGACGTACCTCCAGGGTCGCCGCGTCGAGAGCTAGAGCCTGACCTTCGAGAAACCGAGTCACCCAGAGGAGATCGTCCTCCGGATCCAGAGCCACGGCCCAATTAAAGGGACCGAGCAGCCGGGAAGCCATGGGCTCTAGATACGGCCAAGACCACATGCGGACCGATGCATCCCGCCAGAGCGCTACCCCGTAGAGGCGGTCTCCATCGGGATGGAAAGCCCCGGCTTCCAGCTGAGCACCGAGGGGAATGCCCGGACCCAAGCGTCGCTCAGCGGCCTCGAAGACGAAGGCCGTGGAGTTCTCTTCACAGCCCAGCAGGACATCCCGCACTGGCGCTCCGTCTTGATCTGGGGGAATGGGCACCCAGGCCGAAACCCAACAACTGGCCACCGGCACCGGGCGTGGCGCCAGCCTCCCATCGTTCTCGACCTCGGCATCTCCGCGAGGTCCTTGGATGGGCCCCGAGTCCTCATCGATCGGCAGAAGAACCAGCTGAGCGTCTTGTGTCCAAGCCGAGATAGCAGCCCACAGTGTCCCATCGATCGCATCGCCCAGTTCCTCCACCTGCTGAGCATCGAACTCAGCCAGATCCCAGGTGCGAACGACTCCGTCCGGGCCGACCCGACCCAGATCAGTGCGGCAACGATCGGTCCAGTACACGGCTCCCGAAGCTGTCGTCGCGAGGGAGAAGACACAGGACGCATCGGCCAGCTTCTCAACACCCTCGGGAAGAGTCTGCGGCACCGTCCACATGAAGCAGCAGATCCCACGAGCAGTGCACAGAGCTCCCCAGGCCAGGACGGACAGGAACGTGGACATCAAGACGCGCGGGTCGAGGAGATTTCCCAACGGGCGAGGTGCCGCCAACACGGGAAACCAGACCCAGGCCATCAGGAGAAGACCCGCCGCCGATAACGTGCCGGCAATGGCGAGCTCCGGGGATCCGGCCAGGCTCCACTCCACCGCCAGAACCAACAAACCGACAACCACAACCGTCGCCAGGAAGCGCTTGGAGACACCGCCAGTTCCGAGATCTCCGGGGTCTGATCTTCTCCGCGCCCAGGACCGCCAAACCACCGGGATGAAGGACGCCAGGCCAAGAACGAGCCAGGCCCCCCCCGATGCCAGAGGGCTGGCCCCAGGCCCCTCCAACCAGAACGTCGACAGTCGGAACAGAGGGTTGTGATAGGCCACACCCTCCCAGATACTCGTCGCTCCATAGACCAGCACTGCAGCGGCCGTAAGTGCAGTGACCACACGGCGGACGCGGTTCTCTGGACCTCGCCAGCCCGCGTCCATGGGACGGGGCATGTCTACCCAAGCCGAGGCCAAGAGGAGCGCGCTGGAGACGAGATAGGCCAACAGCCCCGGCCCGGCAGCGCTCTCTTCGGGCAGCAGCACGCCCATCGTCACCCCGCCCAACACCAAGCCCACAGAGCCCACTGCAGCTCGGAAGGAGCGACGACGCCCCAACCCCATGACAAGTCCCACAATCCCCACAAGGGAAAGCCCGACACCCAGTTGGCCAACCAGGAGTTGATGGCCCGGAACGCTCGGGGCTGTCTCAGAGACCGACCAATAAAAGGGCAGAGAGAGGGCCATCCCAAGGGCGGCGAGTCCAGCCAGGGTCGTGGCCGAACGGAGCCCAGGAGCCTCCGGAGTCGGCACTCCAGCCGGGCTCCCATCGTCCTCCGATCGACCTAGCCCCAGCCGCAGCGGTGACCTCGCGAACAGAGCTGCGAAGCCCACAACCAGGCCCGCCCAGAACAAGGGTCGGTCCAACGAAGCGCCGACGGCCACCAGCCCCAGAGCCGCCACCCAACCGCAGAGCGCGAGGCAGCCCTCCACGAGATCGGTGAGCCAAAGCCCCACCGGAGGCAGCAGCCGATCCCACCAGGCAGCGAGCCCCGCCAGGAGCACCACAACTCCCAACAACAAGGGAATCTCAATAACTCCGATGAGCCCCTCTTCTACCCAGGGGGACTGCAGGAGAAGGTACGAGATCTGATGGAGCCCGAGGAGGGCCACATGCTCCTGCCAACCAGCGAGCGGACTCCACACACCAAAACCCGCAGCGAGTGCCGCAGGAAGGATGAGGAGGCTCAACAACAGGACAGGCAGCTTGCGCAACACGGGATGGAGTCCAACTTCACTCCAGGGTACCCTGGGTGTGGAGGAACGGGTGGTCGAGACTGACACCACCCACATCAAGAATCGAGAAGCCAGGCGCAATGCCGTTCATCAATAGAGCACCCACACCACGAACAATGACTTAGAGGGGGTCTTGTAATGGCAGGGGGCAGAAAGCCAAGACAACTCGCCGCAGTCATGGTGGTCGTGCTGCTCACCATAGGGTTCGGCTACAAGGCTTGGCAGACGAACAACACACCAGAGCGAAGCTGTGAACGAGCGCGGTGGGAGGCGCGCGGCTCCTGGGAAGATGCCATTCAGCAGCTCGACGAGATCCACGCGAGGCTGGCAGCCGACGACGCCAAGCTCATTGAGCGTGGACAGCTCGACCTGTCCTCAGCAGGCCGCTGGCGCATGTGGAGATCGGCACAAGAAGGCGCAGAGAGGGCGCTCGCGGCCGTGTACCAAGACCCCATCACGGCCCGAACTGCTGCAACGGAAGCTTCGGCCATCTGCCGGGTCGCCCGCGAGACCTCGCCCAAGGTCCAGCGAAACGATGACGCGGACCGAGAGTACACACCGGGTGGGCGCGCACTGAAGAGTTGTTCGAAGGCCGCGCAGCAAAGTGAAAAGGTCTGGGAGACCTGTAACTTCATGGTCCCCGAGGTCGATGTACTAGGGGGGCCAGGACAGGTCGATCTCGACTTCTTCAAGGGCTGCAGCATCTAGGTCCACAGCGAGCCTCAGCCGCCCAGGCTCTAGGCCGAGCGGTGGTAGTCTGGACGCTGCATGGCCCTCCCGTCCCAATCTCCTTATTCTCCTCGCCTCAGGGCAGGCAGCCCCCTCTGGATACTTGGTGCACTCCTGCTCTTCTCAGTCGGGGCCTGCACGAACCCAGAGACCTCCGGAGAACCACCCAACGACGCGACGGACACCGATGGGGATGGCTACACCGACTACGAAGAGTGGCACGCCGGAACTGACGCGTACGACTCAAACAGTGTGATCTACCAGGGGGGATGGCCCTACAACCCCGACAAAGAGGCCATCGCGAACCCGGGCTGGGACCGCTGGAAGGAGAAGGGCCCACCAGTCCTCGGATCCACCTTTCCTCGCTTCGTAGGTGTCGATCAGTTCGGAGAAGAGGTGGAGATTTATGACTTCGCTGGTCGCGAGACTCCAGTGATGATCGACCTCGCCACGGTCTGGTGCAGCCCCTGCAAGGCCATCGCCAACTGGATGGATGATGGGGACGAAGCCCACGTGCAAGACTATCCATGGTGGCAGCCTAGGTGGTCCCCATTGCCCGAGTTGGCTGAAGAGGGTGCGTTCTACTGGATCACGATTCTGTACGAGGATGCCGGAGGCTATGACGCCTATGGCTCGATCGCAGAAGAATGGTACGAGGACTACCCCACTCCTTGGATCACCGTCCTGGCCGATGTGAATCAGCACATGAACTCCTGGCTCCGCAACACCGGAATACCCACCGGTAATGTGCTGGACACTCAGATGAAGCTACTGACCCAGGACACACGCGGAATTGAAGACTCCTTTGATCAACTCATCACCCTTATCGGTGACCCCTAGGGCCCACTTTGAGTCTCGGCTGAACCGTTGACTAAGAGCCGACTAGCACCCCTCGTACTGCTGGCACTCCTCGCTACGAGCTGTGAGGCCCCCCCGGAGTCCGAGACGAAGCCCGAGCTGCCACCTGGGGTTTCTCTGCTCGTAAAGGGCCTCGACCTTCAGAGCCTCCTGAGCCAACTGCAGAAGTTCGAAGGCTCGCCTCTCGCGCAGTTGGCCGAAGAGGCTCGCTCGCGGACAAGGCACTGCAAGGGCAAAGTAACCGGCTGGAGCGCCTCTCTGGAGCTGAGCGAGGTCATGGCCTCGCTCCAATGCGAAGAGGCTTCGAGCCACGACCCAAAGCACCTCGACACCATCCGGAGTCTGCAGGGCACCTCTTCACTCATCCTGACCACCGAGATCAAAGAACTTGGGCACGGGATCCTCACCAGCGACATCGGTCCCTCGGGTTCCATTCACGGAACGCTGTCCGTACCCTTACCCGAGCCGGACAGTGCCTGGTCGATCCTGATTCCTTCCCCTCAACCTCCAGGCCCCCCGGCCCTCGATTCCAGCGCCGCCCTCCTGTACGGACGTTTCCGTTCAGATGGCGGGCTGCGCCCCGGGGCCTTCGTACAGTCCGGCAGCCAGGGAGACCGGCTGATGGGCCTACGCAGCGAGCTGTTCTCGGGCCTGCTCTTCGACGGGACCTGGGAGTTCGCCTTCTATCCTCCGGGACCCGGAGAACTGCTGCTGCCGTGGGCGGTGGCCGTGGGGGTCCGCTCCCGAAAAGCTGCCGTGGCCGGTGTGGAAGGCTGGATCGAGGATCTGGCACAGCGATGGCCGCTGACACGCAGCCTCCGTCAGGGCGACGGTGTGGACGGAGTATGTCTCCGCGATCTCAACGTCCTGCCAGATCTTGCGCCCTGCTACCACGCAAGCGAGACCGCTCTCATCTTTGCCTCCAACGATCGGGCACTGGACCTGACAGCGGACCCCGACAGGGCTCCACACCGAAGCCTGGACGCATCCACACCAACAGGCTTCATCACTCGCTTCGATCGGTTTCCACCGGCGGACGAGAGCCTCCGGAAGTCCCGAGATGCTGAGCGCGATTCAGTCCCGACGACCTACCCCTACTCGAGGCTGGAGATACAGCCCACGCGAGAGGCCCGAAGACTCGTCTTCAACTTGGAGGCTGTGGCGACGGAACGTAGGGGGGAGATGGCCCCGTGACCCGACCGACTCCACGTAGCCTGGCACTGGTCATCCTCCTTGTGCTCCTGTCCATCCTAGGCCTCAGGAGTTGGCAAAAGACCGCGACGACTCTGGCCGTCCAGACCCTGTGTTCTCAAGCCGAGCAGGCCCAATGGGACAAGGTGCTCACGTCCCCCCTGCCCAGCCAGACCACAGCAGAGGAACTGCGCACAGCCACAGAGTGCCGATGCCTGGCTCTCCATGCCACTGACCAAGCGGACACCTGCCACGCTGAACTGGAGTTCCTGCTGGGCGAAGAGCCCGATGCCATGTGGGCGCCCCTGCCACCACTGAGCGAGGCTCTGATTCGGGCCCGACGGGCCCGTGGTTCCAGCCGGACCGCTGCCACATTAGCCAGTCGCGCGACGACCGCCTTCCCCAACCACTTGGGCCTCCGCATCCTGGAGCTGGAGACTCGGTTGACCGTGGAAGAACCGTCTGAAGTGCTGACAGCGCTTGAACAACGCCTCCCCGACGATCCTCTCGTGCGGAACCAGTTCCGCATCTGGCTCGCCGACCAGAGTCGACGACTTGGCCTTGCCGAGCGCGCGCTGGAGTTGCTGGGTCCCGCCCCGAGCCCGGAGCAACCCAACGAGCTGTTCGCCTGGCACGAGCAACGAGCGCGGGCCCTTGCCCACCTAGGCCGCAGTGCGGACCTTCAGATCAGCGTCGGCCACTGGCTCGAGTCCACCCCCCACCAGGCCGATGTTCGAGCCCTGTACGCCCTGTTGCTCGAAGAGCAGCGTCTGCAGCCAGCAACAAGCGACGTGGCCAGCCTGCTCCTAGCGTCAGCGGATGAGAGTGAGCGAATCCAAGACCCCTGGACTCGGGAGGCCGTCTACCGCCGGGTCATCATGGGGCTCGCATCATCGGGGCGTCCGGAGCAGGCGCTCCGTTGGTACGACCGCGCCCGAAAAGAGTTTGCTCTCGATGGTATGCAGCGCAGCGAGCTCGAGCGCGCGGCGGCCAGCTCCCTCGCTGACCTTGATTCGAAAGACGCGCCGCTCATCTCTGTGCGTTTTGTCGTGGTCCCAGCCGTTGTGGGAACAACCCTTTCCCTCTCGCCAGGGCCCCAGGAGGCGGTAGACGACTCCTGGTCATCCCATGAGGTCCCTCCTGACGGAGTCCTGGCGTTGGACCGCAGGCCGGGCAGCGTCCCACAGCGATGGGTCCTGAGAGACAAGAGCGGCGTACTGTTGGGGTCCGGCGCCGCCTGGGTTCGACCCGGGGCAGAGGTGGAGATCCTCCCGAAGCCGACAGAGAACCGAGACCTCTCCGCTTCTCTGGCACCAAGGGCCGCGGCCGATGGACAGGCCAAGCTGTTCGTCATCATTCCTGACTGCGGCGACTGGCGGTTGATTCAGTACCTGCGGATGCGAGGCGACTTGCCCGCACTGAATCACTTCCTAGAGACCGGCTACCGAGCCGTACTGGACAGCAACCCACCGTTCACCGGTGCCGCTCTGCGCTCCCTGGTGCATCCCGGCGGCCAGGTGGGCAGCACCGTCCTGGGCGTACTCCACGAACTAGGTGCAGAACTGGAAGGCCTGGCGTCGGTGCCCATCAACCCCTTAGATGGGCTGCGGTGGATCCTGCCTCAAAACGATGACCTCTTCGGGATACTCGGGCGCGGTCCGCTCCGCGCCGCCAACTTGCTCTATGCCCATGGAAACCTTGCGGCGGGCCACCACGCCCAGACAGTGGGACCCGACGGAGCAGAGGGCAAGCTCCCTGTCGCTCGCTCATCAAGGCCCCTGTCCATCGCCGAAGCTGCTGTGTATCCAGAGCTCGCCCAGTTGCCCCATGCAACTCGCGAGCACGTGGAGCGGCTCGCAGCGGAAATGGACTCGGCCATCCAGATCGCTCAATCCAACGCGGCGGACGTAGTGCTTCTTCGGCTTGAGTCTCTGGACCTACTCACACACAGCCGCTATGGCCGCATCGCTAGTCACTCTCAGGACAACGGCGGCGGCGCGTTGTTCGCCGCTTATCGCTACATGGACTCTCGCCTTGGGGAGCTGCACGAGGTTCTCGACGAGGACGACACCCTCGTCGTGGTGTCCGACCACGGTATAGAGACCGCCATGAAGCACTCCCGAGAGGCTTTCTTTGTGGCCACTGGACCAGGGCTACCTGCAGGGCGTGCCCCGGGCTCACCGCACTTCCGTGGCCTGGCGCAAGTGATCGCCACGCTGGCCGGAGTGGACACCGCCTGGCCTGAGACCGGAATCCTCAACGAGCTGCCCTCAGCCACGATGCGTTAACCACGCAGGACCTCCACTCAGTCTCTCATCAGATCACAAAGAGCGAGACCGGAATCCACTCGGCTCACGATGGCCCGACAGGAGCCCTCGACAATCCGAAGCCCGAACGTTCGTAAGGATTCGTGGTCGATGGGGTGGGGGCCCTTGATGAAATAGAGAGGGCCCTCCTCACGGGTCACAACTGCGCGCATCAACTCATTGAGGCGAGTCTCGTCGTCCGGAAAGCTCAGGTTGCTCTGAATGCGCACGAAGCGGAGCTCGGCGGGGAACGAGGGGACAAGGTACGACGTCGCATCATCACCCGCCAGGACGACAACCCCAGCCCCACGCACAGGGGGCACCTCAACCTGAAAGAGATCCTCCTCCCACGGCAAGCGCTCCACCTCAGGGACTCGCACAAACACAACAATCAAGAGCAACAACGACAGCTGCATGAGCGGTGTCCACACCCGAGAGGTGCCGAGCCGAGCCACGAGAACAACAATCACGGTGGGTGCCAGCAATTCCAAGGCGGCCAGGTATCGATAGACACAAAAGCCCCACTGCCAGGCCACGTACGACAACACAGTGAAGCACAACACGAAGGCGAGCGGTCGCCGGTCTTCGCTAGCGGCCACCTCAAGCGAGCCCGTGCGCCGCCGCCAAAGCCACAGCGCCACGGCCACACCGACCAACACATAGAGCAAGCCGAAACGAAGGTCCCGGTAGGCAAAGGTCCACGCGACCTCTCCGCCGCTTGCGAACTTCAGCGGGAACAAAATGGACTCGACGACACCCTCGGGGTGAAACCGCCGCTCCGAGAAGTCCACCGGCAGGGCGTAGGGCGAGCGAAAGAACTGGTTGGCAAATGGAAAGACAGGGTTCTCGTAGCTGCGCACCAGATGTACGGACCAAGGACCGAACGAAGCCAAGAGCCCAGCGAACACACCGAAGCACCAACGCAGCGCGGACTGAAACCGGCCGCGAGGACCGTCCAGCCCCACGAGGACAAGGGCAGCCAGCCCGCCTGCCACGTACACCCCGACCGTGAGCTTCAGCCCCCACCCGATACCCATGGCCAGCCCCGAGAGAACGAAGGCCGGTCCAGCCCTTCTGAGAAGGCAGAGCAGGGCTGCCAGTACGAACAGGCTCGTCGTCGTGTCGCCCCGGCTCCCTCCCAGATCCGCTACGAAGATGGGACCCCAACAGCCGACCACGCCGCAGAGGAACCAAAGGACCGGGGGTCGAGGGAAGCCTCCACGTGGCCCACCTGAGGGCAGGAGCTTGGACGCCAACAACCCCACCAGGGAAAAGTTCAAGCCATGCACGGCTCCGAGCAGCATGGAGCCAGCCTTGGGGCCGAATTGTTCGACGGCCAAATAGAAAGGGAGGTCGAGCGCAGGGTTGAAATAGCTCTGTAGCTGCGCAACTAGAATGTCTTGCTCCAGCCTCCCATTCAGAAGCGCGTGCGGGTTGTACCAGTGGTAGTTCTTCAGATCGAAGCCACCGTCTTGCCCCAGCAACAGTGTCCCCAGCGCCCCACCCACGGCCCCGAGAAGCACAGCAAGACCGACCAGGCGCAGCTGAACGCTGCTCATCTCCGACGCCCCTTCGCCCCTTGGTTCTCGACCAACCACCTGTTGCTCCCTGCCAAGAAGGATACGTGACTGCATTCCAGCTTCGACTGGCTGTCCCTTGGTCCTCTCGCCGTCCCTCTGATCTATACTCCCGCGGCCTCGAATGAGGCCCCCTTTCAGCCCGGAGAGAATGGCTCTCTAGACGGACAACTCAGCTACCAAACAGGCCAGCTCAGGAGACAGCACGATGGAGGTTCAAGGCATGGACGTGCAACCCGCAACCGACCGCAGAACGATGAGCGGAGTCGAGCACATCGATCTCGTGGAGCGCTACGCGGCGCACAACTACCACCCGCTACCCGTCGTGGTCTCCTCCGCGCGGGGGGTCTGGGTTGAGGATGCCGATGGGCGGCGCTTCATGGACATGCTCGCGGCCTATTCAGCAGTGAACTTCGGCCACGGGAACGAAGAGATACTCGACGTTGCCCGGGAGCAGCTGTCCCGAGTCACCCTGACCTCTCGGGCGTTTCACAACGACCAACTGGGGCCCTTCTGCAAGGCGCTCGCCGAGCTGTGCGGTATGGAAGCGGTGCTTCCCATGAACACAGGCGCCGAGGCCGTCGAGACGGCCATCAAGACCGCGCGCAAGTGGGGCTACAAGAAGAAGGGAGTCGCTGAAGGCAAGGCCAAGATCATCTGCTGCGATGGGAATTTCCACGGCCGCACCACAACGATCGTGAGCTTCAGCACAGACCCCCAGTGCCGCGACGGCTTCGGCCCGTTTACTCCCGGCTTCGAGATCGTCGAATACGGCAACATCGAGGCCCTGGCCGCTGCCATCGACGACGACACCGTCGCCTTCCTTGCAGAGCCCATCCAGGGGGAGGCCGGCATCATTGTTCCGCCCGAGGGTTACCTGCAGCAGGTCCGCGACCTCTGCACCGAGCGGGGAATCTTGTTCATCGCTGACGAGATCCAGTCGGGACTCGGGCGCTGCGGCACCACGTTCTGCGTTGACCTCGAAGGGGTTCGACCCGATATCTTCATCCTGGGCA
>MDTE01028866.1_pt1 | contig 11458 bp, 11 predicted proteins | sample 811231 | NCBI WGS metagenome assembly MDTE01 (sample SAMN05326651, study PRJNA326480) | marine metagenome | isolation source: seawater | place: Indian Ocean: Red Sea | collected 2010
ATTGCGTTGTTGCAACGATTCCCATTCGCTCGGTTTCACTGATAAAAAGGACTGAGCATAATAACTCCGGGCGTCATTCACGAGAATATCTAGGTTCCCGTGATTTTCCGAATACGTACTTAGTACTTGGGAAATAGACTCATCTGATGAATCCTGAACTACGCAAGACGTATGCCCCGATCCTATCAACTCCGAGAGAACTGCCTTATTGGTCGCTTCTCTTCTTGACACTACAAATAACGTTGCTCCCGCTTCACTGAGTGCCCGTGCGAGCCGCGGGGCTTCTTCTCCACCGGCTACATAAAACATTGCCGTTCGATTTTTTAATGAAAATTGCTTGGGGATTGGCATCTGTTTCACTCCTAAGCCAGAATAAGCTAGTCTTCCAATGCAACAATTGGAGAGTACCCAGTAGGTATCACACCTGCTGCAAGGCCACCACCGTCCACAATCATTACCTCACCAGTCATGTAATCCGAGGCCGAAGATGACAAAAACACCGCGACCGGACCTAAATGTTCGGGGATACCCAATTTACCAATTGGGAGGAAATCTCCGGAAGGTGGAAGAGTATTGCGAAAGTCTGAGTTAGTACTTTCGGTAGGGATAAATCCTGGCGCGATTGTATTAGCTGTTATGCCATATCTAGCCAGACTGAACGATAGGACTCGTGTCAATTGAATGATGGCTCCTTTACTAACACAATACATATAAATATCGCGCCCTCCCCTCAAGCCAAAACCAGAAGCAACATTTATAATCTTACCGCTACCTGCTTCAGACATACATTTCGATACTTCTCTAGAACAGTAAAAGGCTCCATTCAGATTAACTTCCATAGCCCCCTGCCATTCTGAATCACTTATTTCCCAAATTGGCTTCCGGACGTTGTCAGAAACGAGTGCCGCGTTGTTAATTAACACATCGATCCGACCGTAATGAGATAAAGCCTTTGAAATCAGATTAGTGACTTGGCCAGAATCACTTACATCCGCTGAGATTGCAACAGCATCTCTACCCAGTGTTTTGACAGAATCCGCGGCGTCATCAATCGGTTGCTGTCGCCTTCCAGCTATCACCAGATTCGCACCTGCCTCCGCCAGAGCCATAACCATAGCGAACCCTAAACCTGTCCCTCCACCGGTTACCAATACCACCTTGTCATCTAGGTTTAAACGTTCTAGCATCTCATAATCCTTTCAATCTAATATCCTGTCTCATCAAGAGTGACATCTCCTGATGAAAACACACCCGTCTCTCCATTTGGCAATCTCAAAACCAAACTTCCGTAATCATTGATATCCTCTGCAACACCTGTATAGCACTCATTGCCACTATAAACATTAACTACCTGTCCCAAGGTATGCATCTTCAATTTCCATTCTTCCAGCGGGAGTATACCTGACTGTGCAGATTGGTATAAATTATCAAACTCATGCAGAACGCATCTAAGTACCATTGCCCTATTAAGGTTAGTGCCAAGCTCGGAATTAAGTGAGGTAGCTCTATTTGATAATTCTGGGTAAGTAGACGGGTCAAAGGTTATATTAATTCCAATGCCCACAACAGCATACCTCACTTGTGCTTCTTCTAATGAACATTCTATTAACACTCCAGCAACTTTCTTTCCATTCACTATTATATCGTTTGGCCATTTTAATTCGGCATCAATGCCAGTTGTCCGTTCAATTGACCGGGATACAGCTAGAGAGGCTATCATACCTATAGATGGCAATAAAGCAGTATCCGGATACAATATCAAAGACATATAAATATTGCCTGGTTGGGAGCGCCACGTTCGACCTAACCTTCCTCTACTGTTCAGTTGGTTTTCTGCCACAATCAGGGTCCCTTCGTCCGTCCCTTTAATTGCTAGCAGACGCGCTTCATCCATAGTAGATTCAATTTCTTGATGAAATTGAATACGCTTTGCAATAATGCGAGTATATATCCCCTGTCTTAATACTTCTGAAATTAAATTTGCCATTACTACCGACTGGTCTACCCAACTATTATCTAATATGCATGATAATTATTGTGCAAGCGACTTACAATATGCTCCACATTAATGTAAGCTTATTAGAGTTACATTATCCAATGGAAGCCGTTTAAGTACAAAGGGTCGAGCGCTCCTCAACAAATGACATCATCATCTGATAAATCTGAATCTTCTTGGTTCCAGAAACGCCACGGTGAAGACGAATTCATTCGGTTATGTGGTAGTTTCGGATATGAGTACCAAGATCTACCAATCTTAGCGCCAACAGATGTTTTCCTCCGAAAATCTGGCGGAGAATTGGCATCTCAGATGCTAAGTCTCATCGATGCGACCAGTAATTTAATCAGCTTGAGGCCTGAGTTTACAGCGCTGATAGTATCAGAACACCTAAAGACTCAACCAGAAATTAATGACATACAGAGAATCCAATATTCAGGTCCAGTATTTCGACAAACTCTGGGCTCGTCCTTGGATCAACAGTATTTTACTCAGATCGGTGTAGAATTAATCGGTGCAGGGACTCCTATCGCTGACGCAGAACTCCTGTATCTGGCCTCACAAATTCCGAGTCATTTAGGCGTGACCGGTTACAATGTTCGTATTACGAATCTACAGGTTCTAAACAGCCTTCTTGATTCAAAAAAGCTATCTGACCGGGCGCGCAATTTTATCATATCCTCGATCCCAGAACTCCAATCCCAATCAACATCAATAAGCCAATTGTTAACACAAGCCCAAGATACTCATATCGTTGGACTCAACCCTTCTAACGACCATCTTCAGATAGCAATTGCCGGTTTACAGGACGAACAGGCGAAAGAGATGCTTCACGGTTTTCTTGAATGGTCGGAAGGTCTCGCGCCGAACCTTGGACAACGCGCCGCCGACGATGTCGTGGAACGGCTACTTAGAAAACTTAGGAGTAACGACGAAAAAGAGAAAGTACATGAGACGTTAGTAGAGGTCTCTAAACTCGTGAATCTTGAAGGAGACAACGAAGAGGTATTGGATACGGCTGAATCGTTACTGGAAACCTGTCCCGCGGCCACAGCGGCACTTCAGAGCATGCGAAGCGTCCTTAATCTGGTTACCGATGACCCCAACATGTCATCAAAAATCTCTATTGATTTTGGTCTTATTAAGGGAATCGCCTATTATGACGGGATAGTATTTGATATCACGGATAGCTCAGGTGGCAAAATCCTTGGAGGCGGGGGCAGGTACGATGCTTTGTCAACAGACTTAGGCAGTGAACGTGAAATCCCCTCGGCAGGATTCGCCTATAACCTTGATGCCCTTCTTAAGTCTGCCGTAACGGAGCCACCGAATGTCGCCGTGCATCCCAACCACTGGGACTCGTCTACACTCCTCATTACAGAAGACGATTCTCAAGACTTGCTTGCTCTTCAGCTGTCACGCGAATATAGAGAGGCAGGACATCGAGTCGTGATCGGATTCCAATATCATAGTCTTGCAGAAGTTGTTACTGAATGCCAAGATGAATTCTGGGAAAATATAGTCTTCGTTTCTGCAACCGGAAACACCGAAGTACACAAAACAGACGTAGCTAACACTTAACCTACCCACTTGACATACTATATACTGGCCGTATAAAACTATGAACTTCTATACAGCGAATGGTAATACCTACGTACGCAATGATGAACTTTAGTCAAACAAATGATAAATCTCTACACATCGTAATTCCAAGCGACGGTGAACTACACGATTCAACACTTACTTTCCTACGATCATGTGGATTGCAGGTAAGTCGTCCAAATTCTCGACAATATACTGCTACCATTCCGTCACTGCCAGGGATTGAGGTTCTATTTCAGAGAACTGCAGATATCACACAAAAAGTAGAAGAAGCCAGTGCGGAAGTCGGCATCACAGGGCTGGACCGTCTTCTGGAATACCGTAGTGATACAGAGCGCGCCATCTCTATAATAGATGATCTTGGCTATGGCTCTTGTGACTTTGTGCTGGCGGTCCCAAACGCGTGGCTAGACGTAACATCTCTTGATGACTTATCAGATCTTGCTCTGGAGTTTCATGAGAAAGGGAATCAATTGCGGATAGCTACCAAATATCCTAAATTACTTCGGCAGCACCTGTTTGATAGAGGTATAAATTATTTCACTGTTGTACCAGCAAGTGGAACCCTTGAGGCCGCGCCCGTTGCAGGATATGCCGATTTGATCGCAGACCTCACAGCTAGTGGAACCACCCTAAGGGAGAACCGTTTGAAAACGCTAACGGGTGGCACCATCTTAAAATCTCAAGCATGCGTAATTGGGAACCCCATGGCATTGAGAGTTTCTAAACACCGACTACTTCTGTGCAGACATTTTCTCGAACTCATCGAGGCAAACTTATTGGCTGATCCATATTATCGCATCACTGGTAATGTCCTAGGAGATTCTGAGGACATGGTCGCTGAAATGGTACTCCGCCGCACTGATTTGGCAGGGCTACGAGGCCCTACATTATCAAGAGTCTACAACGCTGACAATGAGAACTGGTATAGCATCAGTTTATTAGTTCAGAAAGGTCAATTAATGGAAGCAGTTGACCACCTTCGTAACTGCGGTGCATTAGATATATCCGCGTCGCAAGTAAGTTATCTGTTCGAGAACCGGTCATCTGCCTACGAACGGCTGATGAAGGTCTCTGACCAAGCAGAGATAGGATAAGATGCCAAATCTCCCTATGCATATATATCTTGCTAACCGTATTGCCGAAGAATTGGACTGGGGAAATGTGCACGACCATCTAGGTGATTATTTTTTAGGCTCAACTGCTCCGGATATACGAGCAATGACAAAATGGGACCGAGAGCGGACTCACTTTGCACCCTTGTCACTAGAACACATAGGTCAGGGCACACGTAAAATGTTCGACAACTACCCTGAATTAATCGAATCAACACGGCTAAATCCTGCGGCAAGAGCCTTCTTAATCGGATACATTACACACCTAACTGCAGATGAAGTTTGGATAACAACCATGTATAGGCCAAACTTCGCATCCCCTACCAAAGTCACTAGCAACAAAGTCAATGCTGACATCTGGGATCGGGCTCTCCAACTGGATATGGACAAAGAGGTGCTTGAAACCTCTAATCGTCTGGAACGCGAATTGAACCTTATCAAAGCAGGCGACCAAGCTATTGATCTCGTATTTCTTGACCAGTCATTGCTATCAGAATGGCGGTGTTGGATTAGTCGCTTTTTGGGATGGGATTTCACTTGGGATAGATTGCAGAGAGCACTAAACAGAATGTACCGAGATGATCATGAAGTACAACAGCTAGTAGCCGGATTTTTGACAAACGTTGATAGGAACCTCGAAACTGTTTACGAGAAAATCCCGAAATCCAACATCACAGCATTTCAACAGAGGGTTGAGAGCGAGGCTCTTACTCAAATCAAGGAGTATATCCGTGAAACTTAACACCGTACATGGCCTTCAGGAGGCAGAGGGTGTTCTAACCCGATTCGATCCGTTGGATATCGGAGCGCTGCCAGATTCTATAATACAGCGCACACACGAACTATTTGGGCCAGACACTAGTCCTCAAGATTCCATAATAAAAATACTTTCTGATGTTCGAGAACAGGGTGACAAAGCAGTCTTCTACTATGCTGAACTACTAGATGAGACATCTCTTACAAATGTGGAGGTTACCCAAAACGACCTTGCAAGTGCTAGAGCGTCACTATCAGACCACCTAATACAATCTTTGCACCTGGCCGCCGAACGTATCGAGCACTTCCATAAATCTACCCTGCCTGAAAATTGGGTAGACTACCAAAGCGGATTAGGGGAATTGGTTAGACCGTTGGAGAGAGTTGGACTATATGCGCCTGGTGGAACAGCATCGTATCCTTCGACAGTTCTGATGACTGCTATACCTGCTCGGGTTGCCGGAGTCAAAGAGATAGTACTGACTACTCCCAAAAGAGCCAATCAACCCATAAACCCAGCAGTATTAGTGGCGGCTGAGATCTCCGGAGTCGATAAGATCTACCAAATCGGAGGGGTACAGGCGATTGGAGCCCTGGCGTACGGTACGGAATCAATCAAGAAAGTCGACAAAATCTGCGGGCCAGGAAATATATTTGTCGCATACGCCAAGAAGATTGTTCAAGGGCAAGTCGATATAGATGGAATCTTCGGACCCACCGAAACCATCGTTATAGCTGACGGTTCAGCAAATGCCCAGTTCTGCGCCGCAGATCTTATCGCTCAAGCAGAACACGATCCACTCGCAACTGCCATATTGGTCACTAATTCTCCAGAACTTGTCTCGTTAATCGAAGGAGAGTTGGACAGCCAAATTGCAAATATTGATCGAGGTCCTACTGTTAAGGACTCTTTGTTAAAACAAGGAAAAATCGTACTTGTTGATTCTATATCAGAGGCAATTGAACTAGCGAACCGCATCGCCCCTGAACACTTATGTTTAATGGTGCAAAACCCTTGGGATCACGTCGATCAAGTCCGCCACGCTGGTGGACTCTTCCTAGGTGAGTTTTCCCCCGAGGTAATGGGTGATTACATAGCGGGCCCCAGTCATGTCATGCCGACGGGTGGTACTGCACGATTCAGCTCAGCGTTGAGCGTTCATCAGTTCCTACGAACTATGCCGGTAGTAGGCCTGAGCCAAAGCAGCTTCTCTGAACTCGGCGATGCGGCTATCGCTATAGCCCAAGCGGAGGGGTTAGGCGGCCATTCTGAGGCGATAAGAATACGTCTAAATCACCTCATCAGCTCCCAATCATAACAATTTCAGTAAGGAAACAACATGCCCAGTATAAGAGATTTGATGGTCCCACACTTACGGTCTTTGGACACCTACCAAGGTGTTGACCCAATGGAAGTCATGGCTGAACGTGCAGGGATACCACCTAGCGATATAATCCGTTTAAATGGAAACGAAAATCCATACGGACCGTCGCCGCAGGTCACTCGAGCTCTTGGATCATTCCAACACTACAATCACTATCCCGATCCAGGCCAGCGAACCTTGCGAGGGATTTTATCAGATTATCTACAGATACCCGCAGACTTAATAGTCTGTGGAAACGGCAGCGACGAACTAATCGATCTAATCCTCAGATTATTTCTCAGCCCAGGAGATAACATAATACTTCCTACCCCAACCTTCGGGATGTATGCATTTACAGCCGAGGTCTGTGGGGGTCATGCTATCAGTATCCCGCGGACATCAGAATTTGAGATAGATGAACAGGCGGTCCTTGCTTCAATTGATTCTCGAACTAAAGCAATATTTTTCGCTTCACCTAATAATCCAACTGGTAACACGGCTTCGGATAAACAAATCCGAACTCTCCTTGATACCGGAGTCATAGTAGTTGTAGACGAGACGTATTACGAATTCTGCGGAAAGTCTTCGCTCAATTTACTATCAGAGTACGAAAACCTCATTATCCTCAGGACATTCAGTAAATGGGCAGGGCTTGCTGGCCTCAGGATCGGTTTAGGCGTGATGTCTGAAAACCTTGCAGGTACAATGATGAGTATGAAACCTCCCTATAACGTAAATTTGGCAGCCGAAGTGGCACTGACAGCTTCTCTAGAAGATCGAGAAACTCTGATGACCAGAGTAGACGCTATAGTTCACGAACGGGGAAGATTAATGTCAAAACTCTATGGTATACCACATATTAAACCATATCCATCGGAGGCTAACTTCATTTTAATTCAACTTCCCACAGACCGCGGAAAGGCCATATTTGAAGGACTGTGTAGCCGCGGAATATTTCTTCGCTATTTCGGGAGAGAGCCATTAACAGATTTTGTGCGGATGAGCGTAGGTTTACCGTCCGAAAACGATTCGGTAATAGACGCTCTAACTCAATTAGTTGGAGGCTAACAATGGGACAATCAGAACAAAATCATCAACAAAGTGTGCAGCGTTCCGCTTCCATAGAGCGCAAAACAGGCGAAACTGAAATACTTCTTACCTTAGATCTGGATGGCCAAGGCGCGTATGAAATCGATACAGGAAACGGGTTCTTGGACCACATGGTGAGTCAGATAGCTCGACATGGGCTATTTGATATTAAACTAACCGCCAAAGGTGATACCAATGTCGGCTGGCATCACCTAGTGGAAGATGTCGCCATATGCCTAGGACGTACCTTCGGCCAAGCTCTAGGAGAACCTAGGGGCATCAGAAGAATGGGCCACGCTATAGTGCCACTTGATGAGACTTTAGTCCGTGTTGCAGTAGACTGGAGCGGACGTGGACATGCTTCTGTAGAAACTACCCTAGATGACATCATGGTGGAAACACTATCAGGAGATCTAATAGGTCATTTTCTTGAATCGTTTGCACTAGAGGCAAAGATAAACTTGCACGCCAAGGTCCTCGAAGGCACAAGCCCACACCATAAGGCGGAAGCTTTGTGCAAGGCCTTAGCAAGGGCTCTAAGAGACGCGATAGAACCTGACCCCCGAGCTGGGGATCAGGTTCCTAGTACTAAAGATACCTTGAGCTCATAAAGGCCTTACACAGCTACATCGCCCTACCTTTTCTTGCTATAAATTCAGGGAAGGCTTGATCGGCTTTATACCCGCGGACAACATTGGTAGTGTATTCATGCTCATTTTTCCACTGCCCTTCCAAATCTTCGCCCATATGCTGCAACAATAATGCTTTCACTCCCATTACTGACTCCCGTCGGTTGGCGGAAATGGCAGTCGCTATCTCCATGGTCTTGGCTTTCAGCTGGGCTGACGGGACTAGGTGATTTAGAAGACCAATGCGATATGATTCCTCTGCGTCGACGACCCTTCCGCTAAAGAGCAGTTCCTTCGCGATAGGCCATCCAACCTGGTTAGGTAACGTCCAAGTACAATTTATCCTGCCATATGCTGCAGCCAAAAACCTAAAACTTGTGTTTTCACAACCTATCCGAAAATCAAGTGACGATGCTAGTACTGACCCGCCTCCATAGGCAAGACCATTCATCATTCCTATGATAGGTTTAGCGCATGCACTCAATTCATAACCACCTCGGCTACGTAATGCACTAGAAGCGTCCAATTCTTCTTGGGTAAGATCCCCGTCCTGAATGCGTTTATCATTTTCCCGCTGTTCGTGAATATCACCACCAGCAGAAAACGCCCTGTTGCCAGAGCCAGTGAGTACTATACAGCCCACTTCATCATCACCATTCGCGACGCTTACCGCATCATGAAGTTCGCTACTTAACTGTCTGTTCATTGCGTTAAGCACTTCAGGCCGGTTCAACGTGATGATAGCGACCCCATCCTCTTTCTCGGTCAATATGTGTTCGTAAGCCATTTAATCATCCTCCATGGAGTTATGTGTATTGATCCATAAACAGAAACCAGTGGATCACCAGAAAATACATTCTATGTGGGGAGTCAGGTCCAGTCAAATACCAACTTGCCTTCTTAAGCCCTTACCCCTCCTTCTGTTGGAGTGTCAACTATACTCGTAGTATAATAAACCTGTTCGCGAGTAGAATGAATTCTAGCAAATAATAACTGTTTTCAAGTGTAAGAGGCTGGGAAGTGGAAGACGTCATAATAGTTGGAGCTGGTCCTGCTGGCAATAATGCAGCGCTGTTACTGACGCAGAATGGATATAAAGTCACGGTTATAGACTTCCGATACGATATAGGGAACAAACCTTGTACCGGGATAGTTGGAAAAGAGTGCGCATCAAAATTTCCAATACCTCCAGATCACATCTATAGAGAAGCACAGACCGCCACATTCATAGCCCCCAACGGTTCCGAGCTACATATCGACACCGGAACCCCGCAAGCGTACATCATCGATAGAGCCAAATACGTAGCCTCTTTTGCCCAGAATGCTCAGTATGCAGGAGCTTCGTACAAACTTGGCGAACGTGTAAGAAAGGTTTCAGTCGAGGGTGATACTGTCCAGGTAACCACTGATTCCCAAACCTACACCTCCAAGTCCGTCATTCTCGCTTCAGGGTTTGGTTCACCTGTCGTTAGAAACATCGGCCTGGGGGGGGTGTCTGACTACGTAAGTGGCATACAGATACAAGTAAAAGTTGGAAACCTTGATAACCTGAGGGTATATCTGGGAGAGCAGAACGCACCTGGATTCTTTTCGTGGGCCGTGCCAACCCGTCCGGAAGAAGCATTGGTTGGCCTTATGACTCGCAAACATTCGAAGGAACACTTGCAATCCTTCTTAGAATCTCTCCAAAATCAAAACATAGTCAAGAATGTGATTGGACAACCTGTCACGTGGGGAATACCTCTTCGTCCTTTAAAACAGACTTACTCTGAAAGAATTCTTGTAATCGGTGATGCTGCCGGCCAAGTAAAACCAACCACTGGAGGCGGAATCTACTATGCACTTATGGCGAGCTCAATAGCTGCGAAAGTTCTTAGTGCAGCCTTGCGCAACGATGACTTATCAGCAAAATCTTTAAGCCCATACGAGCGCCAGTGGAAACAATTACTATCAGCAGAGTTAGAAAGCGGTTACTCAGCTAGAAGACTGTACGAATATCTAAACGACCGACAAATCAATTCCATTATGAAGCACGCGAAAACCAAGAGGTTTACGGACCAGATAATATATTCTGAAGACCTTGCTTTTGATTGGCATAGTAACCTAATCATGAAGATGATTAATTACCCAGGGATACATAATGTACTAAGACTAATTAATCCAATATTCTCGAAATTAGCCAATCAAACAGATATCAAAACAGTCCAGCAGTAGTTATTGAGATGAAATCAATTTTGGTACAGCCAATATACCTTCGTGATCAGATCCTAACGCCTCAGTAGACTTTTCACTATATAACAGACCCGTGTAAGCGTTCAATAGAGCGTCACAGGAATGTATATCAAGTGATTCAGAGTATCCATTCAATCCAGTTATCATGGGGGTAAGTCGAGAAACCAGAAAATCCAAACTAGCCTGGCTGTTCTTAGGAGGCACTCCATCTCCAAACAAAATCACTTTGCTAGCATGTGGGTACACTTCGATTACTGGATATCCCATACCCTCTAACATCTTTCGTATTGCAATCGCTCTATAGATCAATGTGGTGATAATCGAACCTTTACTAGTAAAGAAACAGCTTATCCCCATTTGGGCAAGTTCTATTTCACACTGGCGTCCCTTCCGTGTAAGGTTGTCCGAAACGCACGGGCACGCTTGATCGAGACAGCACATACCGCTAGGTAGAGTTAAAGGAGTACCAATGGCGATTTGGTTCGGTCTATTATCAAGCACTATTCGTGAGAGTTCCTCATTCGTCTTAAAAGACGTCAGCTCGCAGAGAGACATATCTGACTCAGATAGAATAGCAACCGAACTGTCATGCTGTGGTGAACTTCGTAAATCTATACCCAGAACCGTCATCATCCCCCCACTTGCCTTACCGATAGTCACATAAATAATTCAACG
>MDTE01126704.1_pt1 | contig 11458 bp, 8 predicted proteins | sample 811231 | NCBI WGS metagenome assembly MDTE01 (sample SAMN05326651, study PRJNA326480) | marine metagenome | isolation source: seawater | place: Indian Ocean: Red Sea | collected 2010
CTTCAAAAAAATTTAATAATTTTGATACATTTAATTGTGGTTTTGAAACTAAATTTGTATCGAATAAAGAAAAAAAATTCGATGAAACACATAAAGCTGAAATAATATGCAAATATCTTAAAACTAAAAATCATAAGTTTTTAATTAAACCAAAACATATAGAAAAAAGTTTAAATAATATTACTTATCATTTAGAGGAACCGAGAGTAGGTCAAAGCTATCCTAATTACTATGCCTCTAAAATAGCTAGCAAGCATACAAAAGTAGTTTTGTCTGGTACTGGAGGAGATGAAATTTTTGGAGGTTACCCTTGGAGATATTTAACTGGTTTAAAAATAAATAATTACAATCAATTTATAAATAAATATTATCAACTCTGGCAGAGACTAATTAAAGAAAATAATCAAAAAAAATTTTTTAACCCTATTTGGAGTCATATTAAAACTCAAAATAACAAAGAAATATTTGAAAATATTTTTAAAGGTAAAAATAAAAAAATTAATGATGATTTAGACATTGTTAATTTAAGTTTACATTTTGAATCAAAAACATTTTTGAGAGGGTTACTTCTTATAGATGATAAACTTAGTATGTGTCATAGTATAGAAAATCGAGTGCCATTTTTAGATAATAATTTAGTTGATTTTGCAATGTCATGTCCTGCTGATTTAAAAATTAAAAATTTTTATAAAAATAGAGGAAAGTATATCTTAAGAAAAATGTTAAAAAAAAATTTACCAAAAAAAATTTATAATAATAAAAAACAGGGATTTAGTGGGCCAGATAATAGTTGGTTTAAAAATCAAAATAAAAATTTTATAAAAAATATTTTTAATGAAAAAAATGAAATTTTTAACATTCTCGACAAAAATGAAGTTAATAAAATTTTAGAAAATCACTTTAACAATAAAGCAAATAATAGATTAATTATATGGTCATTAATATATTTTAATGAATGGTTCAAAATTAATTCCTAATCTCTTTAAGAATGTAAAAAACCGTAGAGCTACCTAATATACTTGATAATTTATTCCTTTTTTTTATAGAAATTTTAGAGTCAAAAATATAATTACCTGTATAAAATAGTTTTGCACTTATTACATTAATAGTTTTTAAACCATTATTATGAAAATATTTTTTCCAAAACCTCTCTCTTGAATTTATTATTTCAGAAAAAACATTATTAGAAATTAAACTATGACTTCTTGGATCTAAATACCATCTTTTAATCACACCAGTTATTAAAGTCCAAAAACTCCAATAGGAAGATGCACATCCATGAATCATTATACCATCTCTCTTTAAAACTCTTTTCATGTCATCCAAGAGTAGATCTAAATTTTCCACATGAGTTAGAACATTTGAAGAATAAACAATATCGAATGTTTCATTTTTATAGGGTAAATTAACTCCGTCATACTTTTCAACTGGGAATTCAATTTTTAATTCATTATTTTCTTTTTCTAAATTTTTTGAATCATCAAAAACTTTATATTTAGATAAATTATAATTTGATGATTGCAAACCATCTTCAACAGAAGATGCAATATCTACTGCTTTAACATCTGACCCTAATTTATCTAAATAATTTGATTGCCACCCAAATCCCGAACCAACTTCTAATACTTTTTTTTTATCAAAAGAAACGTGCTTAGAAACCTGCTGTATCTCAAAAATTCTATACAATTTAAGTGTCACTAATGAAAAATCAGAACACCAAAATGATGTAAGCCTATTTAATTTATTTTTTAATAATTTTAGAGTACTTTTCATAAAAACTAATTTATTCCTTATAATTTAATAGTTTATAATATTTTATATGACGACAAGTATTTTGTTACTTTTTTTATTTTTTTTATTAATAATTTTTTTATATAATTACAATATAAGATATTATTTAAGTAAAAATGATAAATTTGAGTATAATTTAAAAGGTAAAAATAATTCAACTGTTAATATTTCATTTGCGCCAATAGGTATAGATAAACACTTTCGTGATGGCGAACTTATTTATGGTGGATTAAATATAGAACTTTTAAAAAATAATAATAAAAAAATTAAAATAATAGAAAGTACTAATTATTATAATTTTTCGAATAATTCAAAAAATAATATTTTTTATAAAATATTAGATAATAAAATAATATATACTTTAGAATATTTGGTAAGAGTTATCTTAAATAAAAAATATTATTTGTATATTGAAATCCCAAAAAAATTTATTAATGAAAGTGATAAAATTCTATTTTCAAATTATGGAAATTCTAAAATTTTAATTAATGATCTGAATTTAACTGAATTAAAAGAAAGTGAAAATAAAATTTTAAATTTAAACCAATCTATTGAAGGATACGCTAATAAAAATTCCTATTTTACTGAAGAGGAAATTGAAATTAAATGTCATTGTATTTACGAAAAATTTAATATTGAATTTTTTAAATATCCTGAATTAAGTAAAAAAATATTCTCGTTAAAAGAAATTCCAGGATTAAAGCAAAAAAATAATTTTAATGCTTATTTGAATGGTGCAGGTTGGGAAACTTCGATAAAATTTAAAATACCCAAAAATTGGGTAAGTGGCTTATATATGATAAAACTTTTTGATTTAAAATCTGAGTTCTATTTTTCATTTATCATAAAAGAAAAAACAAGTAAAGAAATCACAATTTTGACACCTACAAATACATGGCAAGCTTATAACGACTGGGGAGGATCTTCGTTTTATAAATACAATTTAAATAAAAAAATTAAAAAAATAAATACAAATATACTTCATATGCTTAGACCCAATCTTTCTTCTTCACCTTTTCAAAATAGTGGCCATTTAGCAGATCAAGAAATATATTTTTATAAATGGATTACAGAAAATAAATATAATTACTCAACAATCGATGATCTTGATTTGCATAATAATTATGATCTTTCTAAAACTAAGATTTTAGTTATCAATAACCATAGTGAATACTGGACTGAAAATATGTTAATAAATCTTCAAAATTATCTTTCTAGTGGAGGAAATTTGATAAATTTATCAGGAAACAACCTATTTTGGAAAAGTATAATTAATAATAATCAAATTGAAACAATTAAACACCTTGGCTCACATTCCTTGGCAAATGAAAAATCTGGGATGTGGAAATACTTAAATAGAAGTGAAGCGAGTACCCTTGGTTCATCTTATGATGTAAGAGGACATAATACATTCGCACCATATAGAGTAATATTAAAAGATCACTGGACGCTAAAAGATACAAATCTAAATACAGATAGTTTCTTTGGATTCAATAATTTAACTAAAAATCACGCCTCTGGCCATGAAACTAACAAAATAGACCATTTTAGCCCAAAAAATATCGAATTAATTGCCAAAGGAACAAATATTAAAAATGGAGGTGCTGATATGACATTTTATACTAACGATGATGGTGGAAAAATATTTTCTACAGGGTCAATTAGTTATTGCTCCTGCTTGCAATCTGATTTGACTTGTTCAAAAATACTTAAAAATGTTTTTAATAAATTTTTAAATAAATAATGAAAAAAAATATTTTAGTTACCGGAATTAACGGCTTTATCGGATCTCATTTTGCTCAGAAAAATTTTAAAAAGTTTAACCTATATGGAATTGTCAGAAACGATAAAAAAAAAATTAAAGGTGTTAAATATTTAAAAATAAAAAATTTTTATAGTAAAATAAACAAAAAAATTGATTTTATTATTCATTTGGCTCAATCAAAAAACTACAAAAAATTTCCAAATCGATCAAAAGATATATTTAATTCAAATATAAAACTTACAGCAGAAATTCTTGAATTTGCTAGGCTAAATAAAATAAAAAAATTTATATACCTCTCAACTGGAAATGTATATGAAAATACAAAAAAAAATACAATTAATGAAAAAACTAATATAAAATTAAATAAAATTGATTTTTACTCAGCTTCAAAAATTTCAAGTGAGCTATTAATCAAAAGTTATAAAAATTTTTTTGATATTATAATTTTAAGAATTTTTTTCCCGTTTGGTATAAACCAGAATGAAAATATGTTTATACCTAATATAATTAAAAAAGTTAAAAAAAATGAAAAAATTATTATTAATAATAATTTAAAGTTTAACCCAATTTATATTGATGATCTTATAAAATATATTGAAAAGTCATTTACCCTAAATGGCTTAAATTGTATTAATTTAGCTGGAAAAGAGAATATTAACATTGAAAAATTAATAAGAATAATTTCAAAAATTTTAAATAAAAAATTAATTGTTAAAAAAACTTCAACAAAGTCAGATAATTTTATATCTCAAATTAAATTTGCAAAAAAAAAATTATTCACACCAAAAATATCTGTTTCTGAGGGTATTTTAAACATATTAAAAAATTCTAAAAAATAATATGAAAATTGCTCTAATAGGTAACATGAATAATAATTTTTATTCTTTCTATAGATATTTTAAAGATTTAAAAATTGATGTTGAGCTTCTAATTTTTAAAAATGAACCAAAAATTTTTAATATAAAAAAAGATGATCCTAGAAAAATAAACAAAGTTAAATTTATACAACTTTCATGGGGAGATAGATTTGATTTATTAAAAACCTCAAAAAATAAAATTTATAATGATTTAAAAAAATATGATCTTCTTATTGGTTGCGGTTTATCTCCAGCTTTTTGTTACAAAGCTGGTCTTAGTTTAGATGTATTTGTGCCGTATGGTGCAGATATTTATTATTTCACAAAATTTAATTTAACCTATCCTAGAAATATAATTAATCTTTTTTATACATCTTATTATCAAAAAAAAGGTTTAAAAAAATGTAAGATATGGCATATGCCTTTAACTAACCATTTTTATGAGAGAATTTTTGCTCAATATAAAGGTCAAGCACAAAGATGGTATGATGGAATACCTTATGTGTACAATAAGGCTTACGATAAAAAATTCTTAATAACTAATCCAAATAAAAGCTTAAAAAAATTTTTAAAACTAAGAAAAAACAATAAAACTATATTATTTTCCCCTTCAAGATTAGTTTGGGGCAGGAATAAAAATGATCCCAACGATAAAGGCACCGATATTTTATTAAAAGGTTTTAAAATTTTTAAAGAAAAATATCCTAAATCATCTGTATGCCTAATCTTAATGAATTATGGACCTGATTTAGTTAAAACAAAAAAATTAATTAATCAACTTGATTTGAAAAAAAATGTTATTTTATTAAATCGACAACCAAGAAGTAGTATTTTATACATGATGAAATTTTCTGATATTATTTGTTGTCAATTTAAGCATTCATGGTTTTCATACGGTGTTATATTTGAGGCATTAGCAATGTCCAAAACTATTATGACTTACAGACAAGATTATTTGTATAAAAAGAAATATAAAATTCTTTATCCAATCATGAATATAGATAAAACTGAAAAAATAGAGCAAGAATTAACAAAATATATAAAACATAAAAAAAAATACCAAAAAATGGGTAAAATGGGAAGAGATTGGTATATGGAATTTTGCGTAAAGCAAACTATAAAAAAATATATTACTTATTTTAATGGTGTCAGAAAAAAAAAATAAATTAAATATATATAATTTTATTTCTGATGCTTTTATTTATGGAGTTGGATCTGGAATACAAAAGATAATAAATCTTTTACTTATATTCTTTGTCTCAAAAGTACTTACGGTTGAACAATTTGGAATCTTTGATTTTTATTTAATATTTACGAATTTAGTTGTTATGATATTGGTTTTTGGACAAGATCAAGCAATTGCAAGACTATTTTACAACTACAACTCATTTAATAGCAGGCAAAAATTAATAAGCGAATCATTTTTTTTTCAACTTATTTTATCTATTATTTTTCTTCCTTTGAATATTTTTATTCTTAATTTAATTTCTTCTAGCTATGGAATTAATCTTTATGATCAAAAAATTGGTTTAGCCATATCATTACTAATTTTTTTATTAATAATTTTTAATTTTTGTATAAATATTTTAAGATGGGATTTTAAAAGAAATCTTTTTATAATTGGCATAGTCGGAAATAGTCTTTTATCTTTAGTTGCAATATTTTACATTAAATTGAATGGTATTATTAATCTAACAAATATTTTCTACTGTTATATTTTTTCAAATATTGTTTTGTCTATTTTTTTATTTTTTAAAATAAAAAAATGGATAAAATTTCCTAAAAAAATTTTTTATTTAAAAGAAATATTTAAATATGGAATTCCATTAGGTCTAATAAGTATTATCACCTCTTCGTTAATCTTTATAGAAAGATCTGTGATATTAAATTATTTTTCTGAATATCATTTAGGAATATATGCCATAGCAGGAAAGCTAGCTTTAATTGTTTTTTTTTTCGTACAATCATTTCAACTTAGTTGGGGACCATTTGTATTTAAAACTTTCAAAGAAAAAAATATTATAGAAAAATACAATTTAATATTAAAAATATTTATTTTTTCGACAATTATTATTCTTTTTTCAGTTTGTTTTTGGTCAGAAAATTTAATTCAATTATTGTCTTCGGAAAAATATTTAGAAGCAAAAAATTTAATTTTCCCATTGAGCTTAGCATTTATAATTCTTGGAATTGGAAATATTATAAATATTGGAATTAAATTAGCAAAAAGAAGCGAGCTAAATTTAATTTCAAATTTAATTTTTTTTCTATCTACTATTTCTCTGTTTTACTTTTTTACTTTAAACAACAATTTTTTAGGAATTGCATGGAGTATAGTTTTGGGTCAAATAATTTTGACATTCATAGAATTTTATTTTGCTCAAAAAGTCTTTCCAATGAAATGGAAATTTTTTAATTCAATATTTCTACTATTATTATTTTCACTTTTCTTTTTTTTATTATCTCAATATAAATTAGAATTATTTGATAAAACTTTAGTATATCTGATAATTAACTTCATATTCTTTATATTTTTCTACCTTACGATAAGAAATGAAAAAAGTTTTTTTAAATAAATTTTAATTCTTGTTATTTTCATCTAACCAAGATTGAAATATTAAAATTGGCCAAAGAACTGAACTCCAATCTCTTTTTTTACTTTGATGATCTTTCCAAAGTTTTTTGACTTCTATATAATTAAAATAACCTTGAGATTTAAGTTTGTTTTCCTCAAGATGAAATTCTGCCCATTCTCTCAATTTATCTCTTAACTAATCTCCAAGTGGTATACCAAAACCCATCTTTGGTCTTTCTGTTAAATCTCTTGGAACATATTTGCTCAAAATTTGTTTTAATATCCATTTACCCTCATTATTTTTGATTTTCATTTTTGTTGGTATTCTCCAAGAATGCTCTACAACATTTTGATCTAAAAAAGGTACCCTAGTTTCAAGAGAAACTGACATTGCAGCTCTATCAACTTTACAAAGAATATCGTCTGGAAGATAAGATTGAGAATCTATAAACATCATGAAAGATTCATAATTTGTATAATTTAGTTCATTTTTTTCTTTAAAAATTTTTTTACTTTCATCAATTGAATTTAAAACTAAGCTAGTTGGATTTTGATATGTAGATAACAAACTTAAAAATAAATCATCAATATTTTTCACAAATTTCATTTTGTGAGAGAATTTGCTAACCTTATCTCCAAAAAAACTTACTTTTGACTTTGCAAAAACATTAAAAATAAAACTGAATTTATTTAGCAACTCTACAGGAAATATATCTAGACTGTGAGCAAAACCTCTTCTAAGCAGAAATGGGAAATTTGACATAAGTTGCCAGAAGTTTTTTGAAAAAATGTATCTATTATAACCTCCAAATAATTCATCACCACCATCACCTGTCAAAGCTACAGTTATTTTTTGCTTAGCAAATTTGCTAATCAAAATTGTTGGTATTTGTGACGAGTCTGCGAATGGTTCGTCATAAACATTGGCAAGTGAAGGTATAATATTTAAAGTTTCTTTTTGATTTAATATTAACTCATTGTGATCTGTACCAAGATGATTAGCAATTTTTTTAGCATAAATTGACTCATCATAATCTCTATTATCAAATCCAATTGTAAATGTTTCAATTTTTGTAGATAAATTTTTTTGCATTAAAGTTGAAACAATAGATGAATCTATACCTCCCGATAAAAATGCGCCAACTGGAACATCTGAAATTAATTGTGATTTAATAGAGTTTGTTAATAATTTTTCTGTATCGTTTATTGCAATTTGTTCGTTTACATACAAATCAGATGATTTAGAATTAAATACATTTTTAGCATTCCACCACTTATTAATTTTGAATTTTTCATAATTATTTCCTGAGAAATTAATAATTTTATTCAAATTAGCTTTATCAATTTTTAAAATAGCTCCTGGGGATAATTTAAAAATGTTTTTATAAATAGACTTTGGACCAGGAACATAAGCAAACCTTAAAAACAAATTTAATGAGTCTCTTGAGATTTCATTTTCAAATTTTGTAATTTTTTTAAAGACCTTTAATTCTGAACCAAAGATAAAATTATTTTCAACAATACCAAAATATAACGGTTTTTCACCAAATCTATCTCTTATCAAAATAAGTTCTTTATTTAAAAGGTCCCATACTGCAATTGAAAACATTCCAGAACACTTTTCTAAAGTTTTTTCTATGCCCCAAAAATCAAAAGAATTTAAGAGAGTCTCTGTATCTGACTTACCTTTCCACAAAATATTTGGTGATAAAGAATTAAGTTTATTTCGTAAATCTAAATGATTATATATCTCGCCATTATAAACCATTAAGTATCTATTGCTTAATGATTTCATAGGTTGATGACCTGCTGGACTTAAGTCTTGTATAGATAATCTTGTATGTCCAAAAGCAACCATTTCATTATTATTATACCAGATGCCATGATCGTCAGGTCCACGATGATATAATATGTCTTTAATGTTATGTAAATTTTCTAGATTTTTCAAAAATGAATTATTTTGACTGCAAAGAAAACCTGCTATTCCACACATAATTAAAATATTCTCAATTAAATCCTATAAATTTATAAGGTAACCAACTAATTGAATTTATCCCAAAGGAAATCCACAAAATTAAATAAAATAAATAACCAAAAATAATTAAAAATGAAAACAATTTTAAAGTTTTATCATTTAAATTAACATTAGAAATAAAAACTAATTTTAAAGTGTATAGATATAGTAATAATCTATCTGTAACAATAGAGGTTACTATACAGAATGGAAATAGAAATATAATCATCCAAGAAAATGATGAAAAAACAAATATTTGATATTTACTCATATTTTCAAATTTATTCCTAAAACTTAAAAATAATATCGCAATTAATAGAATTAAAAATGATCTGGGAAGAGAACCATATGAAAACATATGTTGCCCTTCTCCAATATAATTATAAATATTATGTAGATAAAAATCCTTAAATATTAAAGCAAAAAAAGTAGGAATTGATATTGTTAATAAAAGAAAAAAGTATCTTTTATGATACCAAAGAAATATGAATAATAAAAAACTTGAAATGAATATTGCAGATTTATGAGTTAACACTGATAAAGAATAAAACAATAATGAATTAAGTAATTTTTTTTCTTCTAAAGATTTAATCAAAAAAAGAGAAAATGAAAATGCTAAGCCTTGTCTAATATAACCCATTCCCAAAATAAGAATTATTATTGGAAATGCAATTGCCAAAGCGAGCCATCTATTTTTTGCATCATTCAAAAAAAATGCCAATGAAAACATAAATATTGATGCACATATAAGATTTACACCATAAAATTGAATACCAAAGTAGTATGCAAATTTATTAATGTAAACATATACTAAATTACTACTAAGACTTTGTAATAATGATAAATTTTGAGCATCATAAAAAAATTTTTCATACTGTCCCCAATCACCTCCGACTTCGAACCTGAATCCAATAAAAATCGTTAGTAAAAAAATTACAAATGCCCAAATAAACTTTTCAAATTCATATTTTTTATTTTTCTTAAATAAAAAATGTAAAAAGATTAAAATTCCAAAGTTTATAAAATAAATATACATTTTATGTTATTAAAATTGATGATAATTTATTAATTATTGAAAAATTTGAAAATTTTTGTTTTACGATTTTTCTTCCATTAAGTCCCATTTTTGAAATCAATTTAGGATTATTTAAAAACTTTTTTAAATAAATTTCCCACTCTTTTTGATTATTAACTAAATATCCATTTTTTCCATTTACAATAATATCTGAATTAATTCCAACATTTGAGACAACTGAAGGTATTCCAACTGATAAATATTGTAATATTTTTAAACCACACTTGCCTTTTGTCCAAAGATTATTTGGTAAAGGCATAAGCCCAATATCAATTTGATTTAGAAGTTTGAGTTCATTTTTAGGTGACCATTCTACACATTTCATGTATTTATTATTTATATTTAATTTTGAACCAATAATAAGTATTTTAAAATTTTTTTTTTTTTGAATTGTTATTAGTGAAGGTAGAAAGTTTTCGATATATTTAGAAGTTGACAAACTACCTGACCAACCAATAATTAAATTTTTTCGTTTTTTCTTTTTTACAAACTTATATTTATTAATATCAATTGTTGTAGGTACAATTTGCACATGTTTGTTAAACTTATTAGCAAAATTTTTTAAATTCTTATTTCCTGCAATTACTTTATTTGAAAGTTTAATAATTATTCTTATTTTCCAATCGCATCTAATTAAATTTGAAAAAAACCAATTGTTGTTATTTTCTGAACCATATTGAATCGCATCGTCAAAATCAAAAATTATTTTCTTTCCAATAATTTTTAAAAAAATTTCAATTATTGGTGGACCTCCTATTGTGCAATTTCTAAAAATTATAAATGTACTATTTTTACAATTTAAAATAATTAATATTAAAAATCTTAAATATAAATAAAAGTAATAAAGTATAAAAAAAATATTCTTATTATTTTTTAAATTAATAAAAAAATTATCTGAAAAGTAAATTTTTTTTAAAAAAATTTTTTTTTTCTTTAAAAGATTTTCCCACTGTTCCCATCTAAAACGCTGTCCAGGAACAGTGTCATTAGGATATGGTAATAAACAAGGTATGTAAATTTTTTTATTTAATTTCATTTGTTATTTTTTAAATCCAATTGCACACCAGTAAGGGGCATTATTTGAAAATTTAATTTTATGTAAGCCTGCCTCTTTAAGCATATTTTTAATTTGTTTTTTTGTATATCTCTTTTCTAAATTTGTTCCAAAACGGTCTCTTGAATCTGTGCGCATAGTGTAAAATGATAAATTTTTATAATATGAAAGTGGAAAATTTTTAACATTAAAGTTCATCTTATCTAAAATTAATGAAATTTTAGCAAAAGGATAATAAATAATTAAAGCTAGTAAATCTGAAAAAAAAATTTTAAAAATTTCTGGAAGTTTACTTATGAACTTTCTTAAAACATCTGAAAGTTTCCA
>MDTE01093603.1_pt1 | contig 11457 bp, 9 predicted proteins | sample 811231 | NCBI WGS metagenome assembly MDTE01 (sample SAMN05326651, study PRJNA326480) | marine metagenome | isolation source: seawater | place: Indian Ocean: Red Sea | collected 2010
AAAGATGGATTATAGCTTTTTCCAAAGAAAATGGTTTTCCAACCTTGAAAGAACAGAAAAAAGATTTAAGAGAAAATTTATTAAAAAAAGAAATCGTCTCAGATTTTTCAAATGATGTAAAAAAAATATTTCCTGACGCGGTACTTTTAAATGTAGAAGAGGAAAAATAAATCATGACAGATTTTTCAAAAATACTTGAAAAAGCAAAAGAGCTTGAAAAAAAAATGAAAGATAGCCAAGAGGCAATTAAAAAAATTGAGGTTGTTGGTACTTCAGGAGGTGAATTAGTAAAAATTACTTTAAATGGTGATGGAGAAATGATTTCAATACAAATTTCAGATAAGCTTTTGAAAGAAGAAAAAAATATTATTGAAGATTTGGTTAAAGCAGCTCATAACAACGCAAAATCTTCATTAAAATCAAAAACATCAGAGGAGATTTCTAAATCTGCCAGCAACTTTGGTATTCCAGGTTTTAAATGGCCATTATAATTTAAATGCAAAATATTTCAGAAATCGATGAATTAATAAAACTAATAGCTAAACTTCCTGGCTTAGGACCAAGATCTGCAAAAAGGATAGTTTTAAAGATGATAAATAATAGAGAAGAACTGATAAGACCAATAGCTAAAAACTTAGCGGAAGTTTACAAAAATGTATCTAGATGTAAAACTTGTGGGTCCCTAAAATCAAATTCAATAGGATGTAACAATTGTGAAAATATAAATCAAAAGTTTAATAAAATTTGTGTAGTTGAAAACATTGCAGATCAATGGAGTATAGAGTCATCTAGTATTTATAAAGGATATTTTCATATTTTAGGTGGTACAATTTCATCAAATAGCGCGAATAAAGATGAATTGCTTATAAGCTCATTGGTAGAAAGAGTTAAAAAAGAAAAAATTGAAGAAGTAATTTTAGCTACAAGTGCAACTATAGAAGGACAGACAACTGCATTTTATATCCAAGATAGTTTTAAGGATGTTGAGGTAAAAATATCTAAACTTGCTCAAGGTTTGCCAGTTGGTGGAGAAATTGAAAGTCTAGATGATGGTACTTTAATATATGCTTTTAAAAATAGAAATTCAGTAAATAAATAAATACTAATTTTTTTTAATTAATCGATTTAAGTGCAAAAGAGGTTCAGTGTAGCCAGAGGGTTGATCTTTTCCTTGAAATATAAGTTCACATGCTGTTTTGAATGCTATTGATCTATCATAATGAGGAGACATTTTTTGATAATATTTGTCTCCTTTGTTTTGTTCATCGACAACTTTTGCCATTTTTTTCATTATTTCTAAAACTTGTTTTCTGCTACAAATCCCATGATAAAGCCAATTTGCAATCTGTTGAGATGAAATTCGCAGTGTTGCTCGGTCCTCCATTAATCCAATATTATTAATATCGGGAACTTTTGAACATCCTATCCCTTGATCTATCCATCTAACCACATATCCAAGAATTGTTTGTGCAGAATTAGAAATTTCTTTATTAATTTCCTCTAATGACCAATTAGGTTTTTTAACTACTGGTATAGTCAATAAATCATCTAGTTTTGCCTTTTCTCTTTTAATTAATTGTTTATGTTTATCAAATATATTAATTTCATGATAATGAAGTGCATGTAGTGCTGCTGCAGTAGGGGAAGGGACCCATGCACAATTAGCGCCAGCCTCAAGGTGAGAAATTTTTTGTTTCATCATATCTGCCATTTTGTCAGGCATTGCCCACATTCCTTTGCCTATCTGAGCTTTTCCAGAAAAACCACAATTTAGTCCCACATCTAGATTGTTATTTTCATAAGCATTTATCCAAGTTGATGTTTTCATATCACCTTTTTTTATCATTGGACCAGCTTCCATAGATGTATGCATTTCATCACCAGTTCTGTCTAGAAAACCTGTGTTAATAAAGAAGACTCTATTCTCCAATGTTCTAATACATTCTTTTAAGTTTAATGTTGTTCTTCTTTCTTCATCCATTATTCCACATTTAATTGTAAATTCTCGCAACCCTAAAACTTCCTCAACTTTTGTAAATAATAAATTTGTAAAAGCTGTTTCATCGGGTCCGTGTTGTTTTGGTTTTACTATATAAATTGAGCCAGTTCTTGAATTATTTTTATTTTTTAAATCATGCATTGCACATAAAGTAGTTATGAAGGCATCTAAAATTCCCTCTGGAATTTCAGACCCATCTTGCAAAAGAACAGCTGAATTAGTCATTAGATGACCTACATTTCTGTTTAACAGAAGTGCTCTGCCATGTAAGTTTTCTTTACTACCATTTTTAGATATATAGTTTCTATTTGGATTTAGTTTTCTCCTTAATGTCTTTCCATCTTTTTCAAATTCAGCTACAAGGTCTTTTTTCATAAGGCCTAACCAATTTCTATATCCAATAATTTTATCTTGTGAGTCGACGGCTGCTACAGAATCTTCATGATCACATATTGTTGAAATTGCTGCTTCAAGAATAATATCCGAAATCCCAGCAGGATCTCCTACTGAACTAAATGCTTTTGGATTTATTATTATCTCTACATGAAGATTATTATTTTTTAAAATAATAGCTGAAATTTTTTCTTTATCTAATCTATAGCCAATATATTTACTTTCATCCTCTAAATTTAAAACCTTTTTTTCTGAAAATAATTCTAATTTATGATCTTTGATTTTAATTTGGTCTACTTTTTTCCACGATGAACCATTTAATTTAAAGTTTTGATCTAAAAATTTTTTTGTATATTGAATTACTTGAAGTCCTCTATTTGGATCATATCTTTCACTAATTGATTCTTCTGATGATATTATATCAGTTCCATACAAGCTGTCATATAAGCTCATCCATCTTGCATTTGCAGCATTTAATGCGTATCTTGAATTCATTATAGGCACAACCAATTGTGGACCCGGAATACTTGTTATTTCTTCATCTACATTTTCAGTTTTAATTTTAAAATCGGAACCTTCTTTTTTTAAGTACCCAATTTTTTCAAGATAAGATTTATATTCTTTAATTTCAAAATTCTTATCAAAATTTTCTAAATGCCACCTATCAATATCTATTTGTAATCTTTTTCTTATTTTGAGTAATTCTTTGTTTTTAATCAATAGTTCATGACTGACTTTGCTTAATCCTTTCCAAAATTTGTTTTTATCAATTCCTGTTCCAGGTATAACTTCATCATTAACAAATTTATATAAATCCACCGAAATCGATAAATTATCTGTAGTTATATATTTGTTTTGCATATTAAATTACTTATGGTTAGTTTTAAAAAAATTTTATATATTAGTAAATTAGTTAAATTGAGCCACTTTATTGCCTTTATTTTGTAAAAAATGTTAAAAAATGAAAAATTATTTAAATTTTGAAGCTGAGGTTAAACAGTTAGAGGCTGAACTTGAGGCTTTAAAAGATCCATATAACAAAGAGGGAATTTCAGAGGTTAATACTAATGAAATTGCATCCTTTGAAATCAAAATCAACGAGAAGTTAGAAAAAATATATTCAAATTTAGATCCTTGGCAAACGACTCAAGTTGCAAGACATGAAGATCGTCCTAAGGCTAAATTTTTCATAGAAAATTTATTTGATGAATTTATCTCATTGTCTGGGGATCGATATTACGGTGAAGATAACTCAGTAATTACAGGTTTTGCAAAGTTTAATAACCAATCAGTTTTGGTAATTGGACAAGAAAAAGGTGAGAACCTAGAAGACAGATTAGACAGGAACTTTGGAATGATGAGGCCAGAAGGATATAGAAAAAGTATTCGATTAATGCAATTAGCAAATAAATTTAATATCCCAATAATTAGTTTTATAGATACTCCCGGCGCGTATCCCGGTGTAGGAGCAGAAGAAAGAGGACAGGCAGAGGCAATTGCCAGATCTATTGAAAGCTGTATGATGCTAAAGGTTCCAAATATTTCAATAATTATAGGAGAAGGAGGATCAGGTGGGGCAATAGCTTTAGCATCAGCAAGTAAAGTGATTATGTTAGAAAATGCAATTTATTCGGTAATATCACCAGAAGGCTGCGCAACAATTTTGTGGAGAGACCCAAAAAAAACTCTTGAGGCAGCTGAAGCAATGAAGCTTACATCAAAGCAACTTTTTGATCTAAATATTATTGATGAAATAATTAAAGAACCAATCGGTGGAGCTCACAGGGATAAAGATAAGATTTTAGAAAAAGTTAGAGAATCAATAAAAAAAAATTTGAACTCTTTTTATGACTTAACGCCTGAAGAAATAATTGAGCAAAGAAAAAATAAATTTTTGCAAATTGGAAGGGGCCGTGGATTTTCGACCAAACCTGATTCATCTAGCAGCTTATCATTCAAAGAACAAAGCTTTAGAGGCTTGATAGAAAAAATTAAAAATAATAACAAAGTTATTTTAGGTTCTTTAATAATTACTTCAATAATAATAGTATTATTTTACTTTTTATAAAGCACCACAACAATTTTTGTATTTTTTGCCAGTAGCTGGACATATTTCATTTCTTGAAATTTTTTCACCCTTTTTAACCATCAATAAACATTTTGGATTTTCATTTACTGGAGTTTTTTTTGTCTGATTATATTGCTCTGAAACAATCTTAATGTTCAACAATAGTCCAATAAACTGTATTTTAAGTTTATTTAAAAGTTCTTCAAACAAATTAAAAGATTCTTTTTTATATTCAATTAGAGGGTCTCTTTGACCATAAGATCTTAAACCTATTACCTGTCTGAGTTGTTCTAAATACTGTATGTGCATTTTCCAATTTTGGTCAATTATTTGAAGAAATATTCTTTTTTCAATTTCTTTTGATTTTTCCTCACCTAAAAAATCAGATCTTTCTTTTCTTTTAGTATTAAATTTTTTTAAAATTTCATCTTTTAGAAATTTTTCATCTTTATTCTTTAATTGCTCAAATTCCTCTTTTTTAAAAGAAGCACCAAAAGTTGCTAATAATTTTTTTTCAATATCATTATTCTTCTTTTTATAATCAATCAATTCCTCAAGAATTTGACTCAGGAAATTATCTGCAAATTCAAATGAATTTTTACTTTCAATTACCTTTTTTCTTTGTGAAAATACAACATGCCTTTGATCATTTAGAACATCATCAAATTTCAATAAAGATTTCCTTATATCAAAATTTCTCGACTCTACTTTTTGCTGAGCTCTTTCAAGCGCTTTATTAATCCAAGGATGATCTATACTTTCTCCATCTTTTAAACCAAGTTTTTCTAATATATTATTCATCGACTCTGATCCGAATATTCTCATTAAATCATCATCAAGACTTACAAAAAAAATTGAGCTACCCTCATCTCCTTGTCTACCAGATCTTCCTCTGGCCTGATTGTCTACTCTTCTACTTTCCATTCTTTCAGTGCCTATAACGCAGAGACCACCTAATTTTTTTATTTCTTCTCTTAAATTGTTATTAGTTTCTTTTCCACCAAGCTTAATATCAACCCCTCTACCAGATATACTTGTAGTAATTATTACAGATTTTTTTGATCCTGCATTTGCAATAATTTCTGCCTCTTTGTTATGATTTTTTGCATTTAGTACAATATGATTTATTTTCTTTTTATTGAATAAATGGGAATAATGTTCGGATTTATTTATACTACTAGTAAATATCAAAAGAGGCTGGCCAAGGTTATATTTCTCATATACCAAATTTGTTATTGCATTATCTTTTTCTAGTTGAGTTCTATAGATCTGATCATTTAAATCTTTTCTTATCATTTCTTTATTGGTGGGGATTGTTATTATTTTTAAATTATAAATTTCATAAAATTCTTGAGCTTCGGTGACCGCAGTACCTGTGCAACCACATAACTTGTTATATAATTTAAAATAGTTTTGATATGTAATTGAAGCCAACGTTTGATTTTCAAATTGAATTGCTAATTTTTCTTTAGCTTCTAAACTTTGATGTAGACCATCACCAAATCTTCTACCAGGCATTTGTCTTCCTGTTTGTTCATCTATAATAATTATCTCACTATCCTTAACAATATAATCTTTACCATTAATAAAAATATAATTTGCTCTTAAAGATTGATTTACTAAGTGAACTAAAGAAAGATTTTCAGGATCATAAAAATTGTTATTTTTTAATATTCCAACTTCAGAAAAAATTTTTTCTACATTATCAATTCCTTTATTTGTTAATAGAACGCTCCTGTTTTTTTCGTCAATTTCAAAATCATCCTTATTTAATTTTTTTATTAGTTTGTTTACAATGATATACTGGTCAGTTTTATCTTCAGACTGACCAGAAATTATTAATGGAACTCTCGCCTCATCAATTAAACAAGAGTCTATCTCGTCAACAATTGCATAATTGTGTCCCCTTTGAACCATATCATCTAGAGAAAATTTCATATTATCTCTTAGATAATCAAATCCTAGCTCACTATTTGTTGCATAAGTTATGTCACATGAATAGTTTCGTCTTCTTTCATCGTCATTTTGTCCAGAATTAATATATCCGCATGTTACTCCAAGAATATTATAAATTTTCCCCATATTTTCAGCATCTCTTTTTGCCAAATAATCATTAACAGTAACTACATGTACTCCTTTCTGTTCAAGAGAATTTAAATAAGCAGCGAGTGCAATTGTAAGAGTTTTTCCTTCACCTGTTTTCATTTCAGAAATTTTATTTTGATTTAAAACTATTCCCCCTAATATTTGGACATCAAAAGGTCTTTCTTTGTTAGCTCTTCTAGAGGCCTCTCTTAGCAGCGCATATGCTTCTGGGAGTATATCCTTTAGGTTATTTCCACTATTTAGTTTATTTTTTAATTCTTGTGTTTTTTTTGGAAAATCATCTATATTTAATAAAGACATATTTTCCTCTAATTTATTTACTTGATCTAAAATTTTTCTTAATTTATCTAATTCTTTTTGATTAGAAGATTTAAATATACTTGATAATAAATTTATTGGACTAAACATATGTATAATCTAAAAGAACCTTATATAATCATATTATTAATTTTTTAAACATAAGGTTTTTATGAATGAAAATTATCAAATTAAGTCAAATTCTATTGGCTTTTATCAAGATCTTGAGCATGTAGACGGGCTTGGGATTTCAGCTGTTTGTGCAAATTTATATGATGGTGAAAAAAAAAGGGATGATCTTGTAATCTTTTATTTTAGAAATGGAGCCAACCATGCCTCAGTATATACTCAATCGAATATAAAATCTGAGAACATAAAGTGGAACCTGCTAAATAGCAAAGATAAGATATACTCTTTGCTTATTAACACAAGAAATGCAAATGCTTTTACTGGGAAGGATGGTTTTAAATCAATAAATAATATTGCATCTTTATTATCTGAATTATTGTCAAAAAAACAAATTAGTGATGAGGAAGAACCCAAGAGGATAAAAATAAAGAATATGATGTTTGCATCAACAGGTACGATAGGTGAAGAATTTCCTGAGAAAAAAATCACAGCCGCATTACCAGATTTAATTAACAACATAAAATACGTTCAGAATAAATATATTTGGATGAAAGCTGCAATGGGTATTCTTACAACAGATACTAGACCAAAATTATCAATGGAAGAGTGCAAGATAGCTGGCACATCAGTAAAAATTTATGGCATCTCAAAGGGCTCAGGCATGATCTATCCAGATATGGCCACTACTTTAGGTTTTGTATTTACAGATGCAAAAATTAGTTCAAAAATTCTAAAACAACTATTAAAAAAAAATATTCAGAACACATTTAACGCAATAAGTTGTGATGGTGATACAAGCACAAATGATATGGTCAGTATTTTTTCAACTGGTTATGCTAATAATAAAGAAATAAAATCATACAAAGATAATTCTTTAAATGAATTTGATAAATCTTTAAATTTAGTTTTAAAAAATCTAGCAAAAAGTGTTGCGGCAGATGGAGAAGGTGCATCTAAATTCATAATTATTAAAGTGGAAAAATGTAAAAATGAAAATGATGCTAAAAAATTATGTTTCTCAGTTGCAAATTCACCTCTTGTTAAAACTGCTATTGCAGGCGAAGATCCAAATTGGGGTAGAATTATTATGGCTATTGGTAAAACTAAAATTAAATTAAATTTAAGCAGATTAAATATAAATATTGGACCAAATAAGATAATAGAAAATGGAAAATTATCTAATAGTTATGATGAGGATAGTGTGGCTGAATATATGAAGTCTTCAGAAATAAAAATTAATATTCAAATTGGAAACGGAAAAAAAGAATTTGAAGTTTACACTATGGATCTAACAAAAAAGTATATAGAAATTAATGCAGATTACAGATCGTAAGTAATTGAAAAATATGTAATTAAAGATAAATATATAATATGATTAAGTATCAATTAAAGTGCAAGAGTTGTAATAATATTTTTGATAGTTGGTTTACATCATCTAAAGAATTTGAAAGATTAAAAAAAATGAAATTGATCAACTGTGTCAATTGTAATTCATTAAATATTGATAAATCTATAATGTCACCAAGAATTTCTTCAAAAATAAATAGCAATCTAAAACCAAACTTTAATAAAAAAGATGAGGTAAAATCAAAAATAAAAGAATTTCAAAAATATATAAAGAATAATTTTGAATATGTTGGTGAAAACTTTTTATACGAGGCTAGATCAATTCATTACGGAGATAAAAAGTCGAAAAAAGGTATCTATGGCAATGCTTCAAAAAAAGATATTAAAGAATTAAAAGAAGAAGGAATTGAAACAGCAGCGATTCCTTGGTTCAAAGATAACGAAAATTAATTTTTTTTAAACTTACTTATATAATTAACATCAGTGTCATCACTTAACTGCCATTTGTCATTAAGAATATTAAATTTAACACCTTTTAGATCAGAAATTTCTAAATTATTGATTTTACATATATTTTGTAAATTTTTAGGCTCAACAAATTTAAACCAATCGTGAGTTCCTACAGGTAACCAATTTAATACATATTCAGCACCTATAATTGCAAAAAAATAGGACTTAAGCGTTTTATTAATAGTAGCAACAAACATTAGTCCATTTTTTTTTAATAAAGAGGCGCTAGAGGATATAAATAAATTTAAATCATTTACATGCTCAACAATCTCCATGTTTAATATTATGTCATATTTTTTTTTTGTCTTTAATTTTTCAGGTGAGCAGCAAAAATATTTTATATTTAAATTATGTTGTTTAGCGTGAATCCTGGCAACACTGATATTTTTATTTGAAGCATCAATTCCTGTTAACTTACCACCAAGTCTATACATTGGTTCCGTTAGAAGACCTCCTCCACATCCAATATCTAAAATTTCTAAATTAGAAAACGGTTTTTTTTTATTTTTAATATTGAATTCTTTTATAATTTGATTTTTTATGTATTCTATTCTTACAGGATTAAATTTATGTAATGGCTTGAATTTACCTTCGGGATCCCACCATTCGTCAGCTAATTTACTAAATTTTTCTATTTCTTTTTTATTTATTGTGTTATTAGCCATAAACTTTGATTTATATTAATAATATTTTTTAATTAAAAGATTATATAGGAAATAACAATGAAAATTGTAGTGCTAAAATTTGGAGGGACTTCTGTAGGTTCAGTTAGTAGAATTAAAAATGTTATAAAAATCATTATTAGCTACTTAAAAAAGAGATATAAAGTAATTGTCGTTTCTTCTGCAATGAGTGGTGAGACAAATAAACTTGTTAAACTAACTAAACAAATTTCTAATAATTTCATCTCATCTGAGTATGATGCAATTGTATCTTCGGGTGAACAAATATCTTGCGCACTAATATCGGGTGGTTTAAATGATCGCGGGTATTTATCAAGATCATGGCTCGGCTGGCAATTACCTATATTAACTGAAGGCAAATATTCTCATTCTAGAATAACTTATGTAAATAAAAGAAATATTATTAAATTTTTAAATAAAGGTGGAATTCCTATAATAGCAGGCTTTCAAGGCGTTAATTCAGAAAATCGGATCACAACAATTGGTAGGGGTGGCTCAGATGCAAGCGCGATAATAATCGCAAAGTTTTTTAAAGCTGAAAAGTGTATAATTTATACAGATGTTGATGGAGTTTATACAACTGATCCCAATTTAATTCCGAAAGCAAAGAAAATTAGGAAAATTTCTTATGAAGAAATGTTAGAAATGGCGTCTTTAGGGGCAAAAGTAATGCAGCCACATTCAATTCAAGATGCGAGACTAAATAGAATAGATATTGAGGTAAAATCCTCATTTAAAAAAACTACTGGATCATTAATTACTAAAAGAAAAAATATTTCTAATAAGAATATAATTAGAGGAGTTTCTTTCACAAAAAATGATACAAAAATTACACTTATAGGAGTTAAAGATAGACCGGGTGTAGCGGCAGCAATTTTTGAACCTTTATTTAAAAATTCCATAAACGTTGACATGGTTGTTCAGAACATATCTTCTAACAAAAAAGAAACTGATTTGACGTTTACAATAAAGAATGAGGATTTATTGAAAACAGAAAAACTTATTAAAAAAAATAAATCAATTAAGTTTAATGATATTATTATAGATACAAAAGTCTCAAAGGTTTCTATTGTTGGAGTGGGAATGATCACTACTCCAGGGGTAACATTTAGAATGTTTAATGCATTAGCAAAAAAAAATATTAATATTTTAGTAATTTCTACATCTGAAATTAAAATTTCAGTATTAGTAGATAGAAAAAATTTAAAAAAAGCAGTTGATGTGCTTCATAAAGAATTTAAATTAGATTATTGATTTATACCAATGAGCCTAAGACCTTTTAGAGATATCAATAGGAGAAAAACCAAAGAAATTACTGTTGGTAAAGTAAAAATAGGAGGCGAAAATCCTATCGCCGTTCAATCAATGACTAATACTTTAACAACTGATATTAAATCTACTATAAAACAAATAAATAATATAGCAGAGGAAGGCGCTGATATAGTTAGAGTTTCATGTCCAGATCAAAATTCTTCATTAGCATTAAGAGAAATAACAAAAAATGTTGATCTTCCAATTGTTGCAGATATTCACTTTCATTATAAAAGAGCCTTGGAAGCAGCTGAAAATGGTGCTGCGTGCTTAAGAATAAATCCAGGTAATATTGGAGATAAAAAAAAAGTTAGAGAAGTTGTAGAGGCTGCAAAAAATAATAATTGCTCTATTAGAGTTGGCGTAAATGCTGGTTCATTGGAGAAAGATATTTTAGAAAAATACAAAGAACCGTGTCCAGAGGCTTTAGTTGAGAGTGCAATTAGAAATATTCAAATCCTTGAGGATTTAGATTTTTTTAATTTAAAAGTCAGCGTTAAATCATCCGATGTATTTCTATCTTTATGGGCATACCGTCTATTGTCAAAACAAACAAATTATCCATTACATTTGGGCATAACAGAGGCAGGAAGTTTTATTCCTGGAAGTATTAA
>MDTE01036228.1_pt1 | contig 11456 bp, 9 predicted proteins | sample 811231 | NCBI WGS metagenome assembly MDTE01 (sample SAMN05326651, study PRJNA326480) | marine metagenome | isolation source: seawater | place: Indian Ocean: Red Sea | collected 2010
CAGGGTTTCGGCCAGGCGGGTGAGTTCCCGGGTCGCACCGGAGCGGTGTACGCCCGTTCCTGCCAGGACTCCGACGCGCTTACCCGTCGCCAACAGGGCCGCGGCCTTGTCCACCAAGTTGGGGGCCGCGGCCGGAGCCGAAATCTGAACGGGCCCAGGTATGTTCATCTCGGCGATTTGACCTTGGAGGTCTACCGGGATTTCTATCTCGATGGGGCGGGGACGCCGGCTGCGGAAGTACTCGAAGGCCTGGTGAATGCGCGCGGGTGTTTCTTCCGGATGGCTGATGTGGTAACACTGTTGGGCCACCGCTGCGAACATGCCCAGCTGGTCTTTGGTTTCGTGTATCGTGCCCAGGCCGCGCTCGTACAAGTGCTCCTCGGCCGTACTCGTGATGTGCAGGAGCGGAGAAGAGGCGAAATAGGCCTCGCCCATGCCGCCCATGGAGTTGGCAGCGCCCGGCCCGGTGCTGGTCAGGCACACTCCCGGCTTGCCGGTTACCCTCGCGTAGCCATCGGCCATCATGGCAGCTGCGTGTTCGTGGCGGGCACTTATGAAACGGATGTCGCTCTGGTAATCGTAGAGCGCGTCGAAAATATCCAGGGTATGACTCGAAATGATTCCGAAAATTGCTTCCACTTCCTGAGCGCGCAGCGCTTGAATTAGCGCCTGTCCAGCCGTTAGTTTTGCCATTTACCTCTCTCTACTGAGGCGGCCAGGATCTGTCATTTCTGATATAATGTCCATTGTCAAAGTCGGAAAATAGTTGGGTTAATAGCGGGTGAACGATTTCTTTGCCCGAGTTGTCCTCTTCCAGATTGGTCTGGGCCGCATAGGTAACCTGAGTGGTGTCGTGGACCAGAACGTGGTACCAGGGTTGGTGGCGATCGGGCTGGGTTCTGTTGGAAGAGTACCAGGTGTCATCCGCCTGACAGCTCAGATCGAAATCCACCACTACGCCGCGGTAGCCGTAGCGCCGGTGCCGGACCAGCTGACCCGGTTGGAAAAGTGGTTCGCTTGCTACGTTTTCGCGCACGGCCAAGTGTGTTTCCAGTAGCAGTCGGATTTTCTGCAGCTGTTCTGTAGTGGGTGGTTCCGCGAGCTTGGCCAGCTCTTTTTCCAGCGAATTTCCAAAGGCGTACAGAGCTTCTGCTACAGCGCTCTGAACGATCGGCGAGTCGTCGTCGAAGAGTCTTAAGAGATAGGGCAGCTGGGTGGGGTCGGGCACGGCGGGATCCTCTTTCGTTAAAGGGGTGGGGCAGCGAAGCTCAGCCCACGCGGTATTTTTCGATCACATCTATATCCACTTCGATGCCCAGTCCCGGCCCTTCGGGTACCAGGAAATGCCCTTTTTCGAGCTGCAGTCCCCCTTTTACCACGTCGGCTACGCGCATGTGGGGAAGTTCGTCGCAGGGCAGGGTGGCATTGTGCAAGGTGCACTGCAGCTGCACCGAGTAAGCTGCCAGCACGCCCAGGCAAAGACCGCCCATCTGCAGCCAGCAGGGCACGTCTGCGGCTTCGGCCAGGGCCGCCGAGCGCCGCACCTGCTGGGCCGGTCCGCCCAGATTGACATAATCGATGCACTCGGCTTTGAGCGCCTTGAGAACGCCCTCCGGTCCACCCAGATGCAGGGCCAGCGGGATGTGCGTTTTCTGGCGCAGCAGCCGGTACCAGTCCAGGTTGTCCTTGAGTACTGGATCCTCAAAGTTGGCCACGGTTCCGAAAGATTCCAGTTCCCGGGCCAAGCGGGTGGCGACGGGTAGCAGTTTGAATTCGGTATTCGGGTCCACGCCGATTGTATAGTCGGGGCCGGCGGCATCCTTCATGAGCCGCACGGTTTCCACAATGTCCCAGGAGCGCGCTTTGAGTTTGTGGTTGGTGAATCCCAGACGCGCACCTACCTCGGCCTCGGCTGCGCTTTCGTGCGGTTCCATGTGACAGGACCAGTAGGAAACCGGTACCTGGTCGCGCACTTTCTGGCCGAAGAAGCGATGGAGGGGAAGGTCGCAGGCCTGGCCGCATATATCGAGCAAGGCGCAGGTGAAGACATCTGGTTGGGCAAAGGGATCCAGAGCCAGCGGATCCCGCCCCACGTAGGCGGCGGCGACCGATTCGTACGCAGTGGGAGTGCCCTGGTATTCGCCCCAGCCCGTCAATCCCTCATCGGTGCGCACGCGGCACAGGGTGATATCGTAAATTTTTGGAAAGTACTTGGCGATTGGAGGAAGTGGAGGAATCTCGACCTCGAAGAGGTCGACGTGGGTGATTTTCATGATGTCCTTCCCGCTTTGGTCAAGTCCAGGCAAATATTCGAGAGCTTGAATTTACAGACCCATCTCCATATACGAAATGGCGATTTTTTCTATAGCTGCTACATAGGCCGCCGTGCGCAGATCGGGGACGGCATCACGGGCGAGAAAAATCTCGCGGATCTGGTTGTAGGCGTGGCGCATGGTGTCGTCCAGGCCCGAGCGCACCAGATCCAGTTCGTCGGCCCCACGGCTCAGCGGGGCCCGCAGATTGTCGGGTACGGGCTTGCCCACCATGGCCTCGACCAGCTCCAGTATTTTGAGTCCGCGCATTTCATCCAGGCGGCGATCCAGACGGCCGAAACGTATGTGCGAAATATTTCTGATCCACTCGAAGTAGGAAACCGTGACCCCGCCCGCATTGAGATAGGCATCGGGAATGATAACTTTGCCCTGTTGTCGCAGGTACTCATCGGCGGCGAAGGTGATTGGACCGTTGGCGGCCTCGGCAATGAGCGGGGCCCGGATGCGGGGTGCATTCTCCATGGTGATCTGACCTTCGAGTGCGGCGGGGATGAGGATATCGCATTCTGCTTCCAGAATGGAGTGTCCATCCTCGATATAGTTCGCGCCGGGAAAAGTGCTCAGATCGCCGTGTTCAAGGCGGTGGGCGGCCATGGCTTCGACGTCGAGTCCCTCGTCGGCTAGCAGGGCGCCCTCCCGCTCGATGATGCCGATGATTTTGACTCCGTCCTCTGCGGCGAGGAATTTGGCGGTGTGGTAGCCCACATTGCCCAGGCCCTGGACGATGACGCGCTTGCCCTCCAGGCCTCCCTTCAAGCGGGCGCGGGCGACGTCGTCTGGGTGGCGAAAGAACTCTTGCAGGCCGTACTGCACGCCCCGGCCGGTGGCCTCGGTGCGGCCGGGGATGCCGCCCTGGGTGGCGGGTTTGCCGGTGACGCAGGCAATGGCGTTGAGATCGTTGGGGTGCAGGGTGCGGTAGGCATCGGCCATCCAGGCCATTTCGCGCGGGCCCGTGCCCATGTCCGGGGCCGGCACGTTTTCACTGGGACTGATATAGCTCTTCTGGGCCAGTTCCTGGGTGAAGCGCCGGGTGATGCGTTCGAGCTGTTCCTCGGTGTAATCTCTGGGTTCGATGAGCAGTCCGCCCTTGGCACCGCCGAAGGGAACGTCGACAATGGCGCACTTATAGGTCATGAGTGCGGCCAGGGCTTCAACTTCGTCCTGATTGACCACGTTGGCGTAGCGGATACCGCCCTTGGTGGGCAGACGGTGCTCGCTGTGGACGGCGCGCCAGCCGGTGAAGATGCGGTAGGAGTCGCGGAACCTGATTGGAAAACGCACCTGGTAGACCGAATTGCAGGCTTTGATCTGGTCGGCGAGGCCGGGGGGCAGGTCGAGCGTAGAGGCGGCCCGATCGAACATCAGGTCGACACTTTCCCTGAAAGAGATCTCGGTAGGAACGGCCATTTTAAACTCCTCATTAGAGAGTGTAGGTAACAGGGACGAACCAAAGATACACAATATCGAGCTAGAAAGCTTGAAAGTCGGATTTCCAACCTGAGTGACCGGGTGCGTTTTGGAACTGGCGGCACTCGTTGGGGAACTTTATGGTATCCCGAGATTGCTTTTGCAAGGGGCCAATGCTCAGATCGTCAGCGGGCGAATTTTCTCTGGTCGGATTGAAGCACGAGAGTCGTGTTTCCTGCAGGTCTGCCCGGATGGGGCGGCTTCCAAAGTGCAGTATAAATTTTTTTATTGGCCTCTTTTTTCTTCCTTGCAAGATTTCTTTGGGTCGATTCTGCTCTGCGCGCCGGCAAGGGTGGTGCGGTGCATTATGCGCGGGTAGTTGGCGCTGTCAAAGGGCCTTGCCCGGTGCAGGCACAGGCGATTGTCCCACATGACCAGGTCGTGGGCCCGCCAGGTGTGGCGGTAGATGAATTGCGGCTGTGTTGACCAATCCAGCAACTCCTCCAACAACGCCTTGCCGGCCGCGAGCGGCCAGGCGATAATGCGGGTGGTATAGGAGCCGACCAGGAGTACTTTTTCGCCCGTTGCAGGGATGGTGCGCACGAGGGGTTGTGCGACCGGAGGGGTATCCTTGAGAAAGGCTTCGCTAACCAGATTCGGGGAGATCTGCTGCCGTGAGTGGGCCAAGCTGTGCTCGGCGCACAGCCCCTCCAGAGCAGCCTTTCTTTTTTCGGGCAGCGCATTATAGGCGGCGCGCAGGCTGGCATATTCGGTTTCGCCGCCGGTGGGCGGCACCACTTTGGCCGTCAGCAGCGAACCCAGCAAGGGCGCTTGTCTGAAAGAGCCGTCGGAGTGCCATAGCGAGTTGCCCTTGTAGTAGAGCATCCGGGTGTCGTCCGGCGGGAAGATCTGGCCCTTTTCGTCGACGTTGGAAAGAATGCCGACGGGCCCGCCATCGCCGATGGGATCACTCGGTATGGTCATCTCGAGGGGACCAAAACCCGCGCTGAAGGCAACCTGTTGAGCAGCGGTGATTTTCTGGTCGCGAAATACCAGTACCGCATGCTGGTAAAAGGCCGAACGCAGCTGTGCGAAGGTCGCCGCGTCGATGGGCGCGGCAATTTCAAGACCCCGGACCTCGGCGCCGATGTGTTCGGTCAGTTTTTCGATCGCAAGTGGCATTTAAACTCTTTCGCGATATTTTTCACCGCGGTGGGGCCGGCGGCAGCTCTTCGAGCCAGTAGGAATAAAATGCCGCATTTTGCAGGCTGAAACGCAGGCGCACCGGACGATGCAGCCGGGCTTGCAAAGCGTCCGATTCCCACTGGATGGGATAGCGCTGGTGGTCTCCAGTTATTTCCCCGGAGCGCGCCAGGACGACACCCTCTGCATCCAGAGCTTCGACTCTGAACGAACCCCTGGCGGCGTCGACATTGGCGTAGAGCCAGGGGCTGTTGAGGATGAAGCTCTCGGTAGTTAGCGAGCCTACCTTAGCACCGGCATCCAGGGACATGAAGCCATCGCGGCGCAGGGTCGCAAGATTGATGGCGCCCTTTTTTCCATCCGCATCGGGCGGGGGATGGCGGTATTTTGACCCCATATAGTAAAACCACAGTTCGTCGTTGATCGGCACGGGCCGCGAGGGCGGCATGATCTGGGCCAGATCATAGGCACCGGAATCCACTGCCGAGGGGCCGATAAAGGCCTGGCGGTCGCCCAGGCGCACCCAGTTGTACAGGTCGCGGCTGCACAATAACTGGATGTGGTGAAAGCCATCCGAATTTTCGTTTATGTTGGCGGTGTGATAGAAGAAGGCGGCCATGCCGATGTAGAGTCCCTCGTAGCGGCTGATGGCCATATTGTATACATCTACCATATAATCGGCTGGTTCGTTGTGTTGCGGCTGTGCCAGGGCTGGATTGGCCAGGTGGGCGGCGATTACCTGGCGGGCCCGTTCCCGGTCTTCAGCGTCGGCGTGAAAAATGAGTTCCGGGCCTTTCCAGTGGGCGAAATCCTGACTGGTGGCCAGAGCGATAGAGCGCCCGTACGGTCCCATTTCTCCTTCCTTCAGGGTGGCGATATAGGTCCCCGTTACAGGGTCGTAATTCAGGTTGGCTTCGTCGCCGGAGGGCAGGCCGGGACAATCCAGTTTGCGCCAGTGGAAACCATCCGCGCTGACCGTCAGATCCTGGGTCTGAAAGTTGCCCCAACCAGAAAAGCGCTCGCCGGCTGTCGCGTCGGGGTGTTCCTGCACATTGATTACCCAGCTCAATTGGTACACCGAGGGGTCGTTGAGGACGTGGTTCTGGGGATGGGCGAGCCGCCAGGGATTGTCCACCAGCTTCCAGTGGGCTGCCGTCGGGCTGACCATGCGTTCGCTGGAACCGCGCAGCTTCAAGCTCTTGTAGCGGCGTGCGGGGTCGGGGTCGTACGGGTCGTAGATGACCTGGTAACCGCACAGCGGTGAGACAAAGCTGTTTTCCAGTGAGCCCCGATGCTCGCGGCAGCGCAAGATGGGCCGGTGCCAGTCGAGGCCGTCCGTACTTTCGGCGTAGGAAACGCCCCCGTCTTCGAAGAGCCAGATTTTAAAACAGCGCGCTTCGGGAACCCATACCGGCGCCGAGCGCGTCTGTACCGCAGCGGCAATTTCGGGTTCGATGACAGCGCCTTTTTTGTCCGGCTGGTGAAAGGTTTGCCGGAGGTTTTCACGGTCGGCTACAGCGGCGAAATCGAGAAAGAACTGGCGCTGGCCGAGGGGAATTTCCAGGGGTTTCAAATGCACGATTCAGGCTCCTCGTAGGGCAGGCGGACTCAACTACCTGCCAGCAAGTCGCGCAGGTAGTTGGCGGCCAGGCGCACCTGCTCGACCCGATCCTCGGCCTCGCCTTCATAGACGATGGAGATACAGCCATTGTAGTTGACTTTTTTCAGCATCGGCACGATGCGCTCGTAGTCCAGCCATTCCTCTTTGCCGCTTTCGATTTTGTAGAATTTGGTGCGGATGTAGAGGGCGTGTGGCACGGTCTGTTCCATAAAGTGGTAAAAGTCAATGTCCGGATCCGTTTCACCGCGTGGTCCCGCGCCGGGCGAGCCGACCCACTGGCCTGTATCCATGATGAAATTGAAGTTTTCCCGCTTTGTTTCGCGGCGAATTCGCAGCATTTCATCGCCGGTAGAAGGATGGTTTTGCAAGCCTATGGCAATGCCTTTGGTGGCGGCGTAATCCGCGACTTCCCGATAACCGCTGATCATTGCCGGCCAGGGATCGTCGCCGTCGCCATTTTTTTCCGGCATGGTACTGCAGAATAGGCGGATGATGGGCGAGCCGAGGAAGGCGGCCAGATCGACCGCCTCGCGGCAATTTTCGGCGTGTTCGCGCCGTTCCGCCGCGGTGCCGGTAAACAGTCCGCTCATGCCAATATAGCCGATCGGCAGTCCGTACTGGAGGCACATCATTTTTATTTTGCTGAGATAGGCCGCATCTGTTGAGGGGAAAGCCCGGAAGTGGAAGTCGATGCAGTCGAGTCTCAAATCGTAGGCCGTGCGGATGAAGTCTTCGATGCTGGTATCCCTCAAGCTGAGGAAATTGGTGCCGATTTTGATCATGGTTGTGGCGTCCTTTCGCCTGGCGATAGTTGCGTGGCTAGTGAGGGTGTCCTTTGTTCTGCGCTGCCGGCGGTCGCGCAGAAGTGCCGGAAGCGCTGCTAGATACGAAGCGACAGATTACCTGATTATAGGAACTACGAAATGTGCCAGCAAGGTAGTTAGGACAAAATTGGCCGGGCTTTTTTCAGCTATTTTGCCCAAAAGCTGAAAAAAGCCATAAATAAACAAAGGGGAAAGGGACGGCCCGACGCGGCTGCCCAGGGGGGCGATTGAGGGGTTTTTCAGTCTTGACCTGGTGGACACCGGTGGGTTATTTTGTGGCCACACCCAACCAGAGAGGAGTCGATAACGCCATGTTTCAAGAAGTTGAGGTCGCGGCGATTTCGTTTGTGCCGGAGAAATTTGGACTGCGGGAAAATGCGGACCGGCTGGAGGAACAGTTTCGCCAGGCGGCAAAGGGCGGCGCCCAGCTGGCCCTGGGGCCGGAGGGGGTCCTGGAGGGCTACGTCGTCAGCGAGATCATTTCCGGACAGGATCCGGCCACGCGGATGCACGATGTAGCGGTGACCATGCGCGGCCCGGTCATCGGGCGGTTCCGGGCGCTGGCGCGCGAACTGGATATGTGCCTGGCTTTCGGCTGCGCCGAAAAGATTGGCAAGAACGTCTACAACTGCGCGGTATTCATCGACCAAAATGGGCGTTTGTGCGGCAAATACCACAAGATGCAACTGGCCGAGGGCAGCCATCCTTCCTGGTGGTACAATCGGCTAGGGCGCAAGAGCCGGGCGTTTAACACCCCGTTCGGGCGCTGCGGCTTTCTCATCTGCAATGATCGCTGGAATCCGGACATAGCGCGCATTCCGGTGCTGGACGGGGCGCAGTTTCTGCTGATCCCCTCGTACGGCGATCGTTCGAAAAAGCAGGATCGGGCGGTGCTGGGGCGGGCGCGGGAAAACGGCGTGCCCATTCTCGAGGCCAATGTGGGTGTCACCCTGGCCATCAGCAAGGGGGAGATCGTCGCGGTATCGCGCAAGAAGACGGAGTTGATGTTCGCCACTATCGAGATTCCGGCTGCGGCCGGGGCGCAGCACCGGGATGTGCAAGAGAAGGACTTTCTCAAATGGCGCAAAAGGGAAATGCCGCTTCGCCATCGCCGCCGCATGGAGCAGACCGGGGGCAAAAGGGCCAAAGAGCCCTTGTATCACGACTCCAGGGGACGGCTCATTTCCAAAGACGAGAAGTGAGATGCGCGCCTGTCCACGCCGCTGGGAGCCCGCTTGCGGTGTCAGCGGCGATTTCTCATGGGTCCTGAGTTAATCTAGAGAAAGCGGTCGAACCACGCCGCCATCAACTCGAAGTAGGACACGAGAAACTGGTGGTTGCCCTCGGGCTGGTAAACCTTGAAATGCTCCGGGCAGCCCATTGCTTCATAGACTGGTGTCACCTCGCGGATCAGCTCGGCCGCCCCTGCGGGCGGCATATCTTCGTCCCGGTTCGGCACGATGGTCATGAAGGGGCGCGGGGCAATACAGGCGGCGACGATCTCGGGGTGGTCGAAATAGCGCAGCATGTGGGGGACGTAAATTGCCGAGCTGGCGCGGTCTGCCAGGCCCTCGTGAATATTGCGGGCCATGCTGCCTATACCTCCGCAGATCGGCACCCCAGTGCGAATCCAGGGAGCACAGGCCATGGGATACCAGGTCGCCAGGCCGCCCAGCGACATGCCGGTGAGGCCGATGCGGGTGGCATCGACTTGTTCCTGGGCGGCCAGGATGTGGGCGGCGCGCAGGGCTTCTTCGGCGATTATACCCATCTGGGGACGGCCATAGGCCACCAGGAATTTGGCTTCTTGTTCCCAGTGCGCCGCCGTCTGGCGCCGCCCCACGGTGCCCTTGATCGAAATGGCCAGGGTGGGGTAGCCACGGCGTGCCAGCTCGCGACCGAAACCGCGCACTTGTCCCCCTTCTTCGAAGGTGGCATCGGCTACTTCTGCGGCCGAGCCGCTGGTGCCGGGAATGCAGACTATCGCGGGCCCTTCCCTCCGTCGGGCTTTGCGCGGCACCAGAAGAATACCCGGAACCTTTTCACCCAGCGAGTTGGCATAGGTCAGGTGGGTAATGCGGATATCCTCTTCGTCCCGGGGCGTTTCTGCCTCATAGGGAACCGCTGCGGGAATTTCGTCCAGGCCGAGCAGCTCCAGGAGTTTTGCGCGCACCTGGCCCCGGGGTACGCTTCGTGGAAACGCCGGTTGGATCTGTGCTGGAATGATATTACTCAAGGTCTTTTATTCCCTGCTACTGGGCAAAATTGTTTGGCGCAAAAAACGCGGTTCTCAGCCCGCCACAGTTCTGAAAACACGCATGAAATTGCCGCCCAGGATTTTGCTTATCGCGGCGGTGCCGTGACCTCGCCGCTGCAGGCCGGAACTGAGGTGGTGGCATTCGCCCAGATCGCGGAAGCCAGTGGGAGGATTTTCGCTTTGGCCGAGAAAATCGGTGCCGAAGCCCACGTAATCGGCTCCGACCAGGTCGACCATGTAGTCGATGTGGTCCAGCAGCATCTCCAGGCTGGGCTTTTCTCCTGCCGGGCCCAGGGGAGTGGGACTGGGGCAGATGATTCCACCAGTGGCGGCGATGGCGCGGATCTGTTCGTCGCTCAGATAGCGCTCGGTATCCCGCAGCGAACGGGCATTTCCATGGGTGGCGCTGACGGGCCCGCGGACGATTTCCAGCGCCTCCCAGAAGCAGTCTTCAACCATGTGGGTGAGGTCGACCAGCATGCCGAGCCGGTTCATCTCGCGCAGTATTTCCGCACCCATGGCAGTGAGGCGGCCGGGCGCATCGTTGCGCCTGTCGTATAGGCGCATGTGGGACCCCTCCCAGACCTGGGTGGCACAACCCAGGGCGTTGCGGCCTTCGTGCACCAGGCCGAGGTGACGCACCCCCAGCCGGTACAAAGTGCGCAGCAGGGTCGGATCCCCCTTGAGCGCATCGCCTCCCTCCATCCCGACGATGAATGCCATCTTGCCCTGTGCTCTGGCTTTCTCGATGGCATCTGCCGTGGTGGCCAGGACGGCGTATTCGCCGGCTTCGCCCGCCAACTCGCAGTGCAGGTAATCGAGGATCTGCAAGATCAATTGCAGGGGCTGGTGGCTGGCGTGGGGCCCGCCGATGGCGGCATCGGGCACCCAGCAGGCAGTGAGCTGGGCGGCAAAACCGCCGGCGCGCAAAAGCGGCACATCTGTCAGCCCGCCCAGGGCGTGGTGCAGGTGCCGTTGTGTCTGGAATGCCAGGTCCAGGGTGTGGCCGTGGGCATCGATGATCGGAGCTTCTAGCGCGAGCTTTTCTACCATAAAAATATTCCGTATCTTCCTTCTGTTTGCAAGTTGTCTAGCGCTGCAGAATATACCGCACTCGGAGGGCTCCAGTCAACGTACCAGCAGGCGGCCTTCGCTCTTGAAATTTTATCTTAAAATATTTGGCGACATGCCCGGCGGCCGTCGTGCCTTTGTCGGTGCCGGGGACTTATCGGAATTTTCAAAAACATTTCTCGGGGAGACAAGCCCATGCTGAAAATCGTCGACCAGGGTTTTATTTCTCTGCGGGCCGGCCAGGGTGCGTACATGCCGGTTATCACCCTTTTGGCGGATGGTCGCTTTATTGCCTGCCAGCACGTCGGCGCGTCGCTCGGAGCGGCCGACAATCACATCGAGGTGCTGCGTTCTGTGGACGGCAAAGTCTGGACCAGCCAGGGCAGCATCCACGGCGACGGTCCCCCCGCTGATGGCTACGCCTACCGGGCCCCCAAAATCCACCTCCTACCCGACGGCCGCCTGTTGATGACCGCTACCCGCTTCGAGACCGGGGCGGGCAATCTCTTCGACCCGGAGACCGAAGCCCTGGTGCGCCCGGAAATGATCCTGCTCTGGTCCCTGGACCAGGGCGTCAGCTGGTCGGAGCCGCAGGTCGTGCCGGTGGATCTACCGCCGGAAAAATACACCTGGAACGGCGCTGGGTGCCTCATGCAGCTGGGCCCAGAGCGCTGGATGTACCCTCTGGAAACCTGGAAACCCGATGGCTACGACGGGCCACCCGATCAGAAGGCGGCGGC
>MDTE01092764.1_pt1 | contig 11456 bp, 5 predicted proteins | sample 811231 | NCBI WGS metagenome assembly MDTE01 (sample SAMN05326651, study PRJNA326480) | marine metagenome | isolation source: seawater | place: Indian Ocean: Red Sea | collected 2010
ATGAGGAGAATAACAAGAGTGAAAGTAGAAACTGAGGGAGCATTGTCAATGTCTGTTAATGGTAAAACATTATTTAACAGGACTACTGCATCTGGCCTTATACAACAGGACCCAGCTAGAGTAGATGGTAAACAGGATTTTAGATTGTTAGGTTATTCTCAGGACCCAACAATTCAAATAACACAGACATTACCAGCATCATGTGGAGTAATGCAATTAGTAAGTGAGGTAACAATATAATGGACCCAACAATTATGATGTCTTTGATGGGCGTATCTGCTGGCTTTAATATTCTTGGTGCTTATATGGGTTACCAACAAGCAAAGTATCAAGGTAAAGTTCAGCAAGAACAGGCAAGAATAGATTTTGAAAATAGTATTCTTCGTAATGCAGAAGAACAAAATGCTATTGTAGGACAAGCATTAGATGTGAAAGCATACAATTTATCTCAGTCATCTGGTGGAGAATCTTTTGAAGCTACTTTAGATGAGGGCGATAGGGTTGCTGCTATGGATGTTGCAGCTGGACAAACATCTTTAGCTTTAAATCAAGACGCATCTCAAAGACAAATTAGAATTGCAAGACAACAAATAAAACAAGCAAGAACAGCTAGTTTAATACAAATGGGTGGTTATGCAATTCAAGGTGGTGCAGATGTATATGGTGCAAAATATATTAAAGAATCTAAGTTTCGTCCTAGAGGTACAGGATAATGGCTCTACAAAAAGATAGTAAAAGATATAAATCTTCTGTAGGAAACATTGGTATTGCTAAAGCCTCATCAGCAAATTATGTAAGTCAGTCCTTACAAGGTTTAGGGCAAATCACTTCTTCTACTGTTGAAAAATTAATAACAGCAGAAAACAATAGAGTTACAAGACAAGATCAAGAAACAGAAGATGATTTAAAGCTAATGTATACAGACATACAAAACTCTGTAAAGCTAGGCGATGTTCCTGGAGCGCAAAGTGTATTAGACGAAATGCTTAAGGTAGATTCAACTCAAGTAAGTAACTGGACAAGGAGTGCTATTGGCTCATTAGGTTATGGCGAATTAAGTTTAGGTGAATCAGTAATAATAAGTAAAGGTGCGAATCTTACAAATACGAGTATATCAGAGTTTTATCACATGAATAGCACAGATAAGTATCTTGCGTTAGATGGGAGAGGAAGATTAGATGCTCTTAAAAAATTTAAATCAAGCGTTAAGGATAATCTTTTAGAATTATATGGTTTAATAGAAGTAGAGAATGAGGATGGTACATTAAGCCTTAAGCTAAAGGATGGTATTAATCTTAGCCCAGCTTTTGCAGAAGCAAGAATAAAAAACTATACAGACAATTTAGTTTCTTTTGATAAAGGAATAGAAACAGAATCAAACAACGCAGCTAAAGATAACTATATTAAAAAACAAAATGAAATAGGGCAAAGCCATATAGCAAAATTTAATAGCTCTTTAAGGGTAAACGAACAAACAAATAGAATTATAAATTTTGATAACGCATACGATGAATACATAACAATAGTAGATCATTTTAAAAAACAGGACCCAAATCGTAGAGAAATAATATCCCTAGATCAAATAAAAAGAGTGCAAGGAGATTTGTTTGAGTATCATACAAATTCAATAGTAAAAATACATAGAATAGCAACAGGACCAGCAAGAAAAGCTATAGAATCTTGGGTTGATCAAGGAGCAAGAAATGATATTCAGGTAGAAATAGATGGAGAAATGGTAACAGTCTTTGGTTACAATAAAGTTTCTGAAGCCCATCCTGATATTTCTGGCTTAAATGATTTTTCCACTTTTAGAACCAGTTTAGAAACAAGACTAAGAGAAGAAGTAGACAATCATGATTTTTCTACAATTATTGGAACTGTAAATAATATAATAGATGGTGGTGGCAGAATAACAGACGCCAATCTTCCAGAACAAACAACAACAAAAATACATGAATACTCTGATGCTTATTTTGCTGGTGTATCTAATATGACATTAGACGATATAAGTGATGTTGAGGTAGAAATAGATGGAGAGATGGTGAACTATGTTGAGGCAAATAGAAATGCTGGATTATCAGATGCACAAATTTTATCTAACTATCAATTTGAATTATTAATAGGAAATGAACAAAGCATATTCCACAAAATGTATAGAGGATTAACTATTGATCAAAAAAATAAAAGAAACTTTATATCATGGATAAACAGTAGCCCAGAAAATTTTAAGGTTGCTATGCCATTTATATTAGATTTGCAAAATAAGTTTAGGATAGGGGGTGCAAGACTAGATACAGGAAGTTTATTTTATTCTGAGATGAAAGATGTATTAGGCCCAATAACAAACAGATACAGAAATGCTACATTGAATAGAAGTGATGTTAGCGATTTAGAAATATTCGCAGAAGTTACTAATCCAACTGAACTTAATATAAATGAAAATGTGCAAATAGAATTAAACAACAAACCAATTAAATTAAAGGATATTACATTTTTAGATATACTTGATATAGACGATGTAAATGATATTGATATATCCGAAGCTAAAAAAATCTTTTTTAATTTAGAAGTATCAACTGGTGGTGATCCAACATTTGGAAATCCTTATGTAAACTTAGGTACTGTAAGAAATGATAAAGGAAAAACTTTACCAAAATGGTTTGGTGATAAAGAAATACAAAGTGCTATGAATAGATTTTTGTTAACAGATAATGGTTTAAAAAACTATATGGAAAGAACTTTTAAGCAACAACTTCTTAACGGAAGCTCGGTAGAAGATGCACAGGCTTATGTAAGAGATGAGGTTGAAAGAATATATACTATTGATCCTATGTCATTTTTGGGTGTTATACCAAAAAATCATTCTATAACAGTAGGTGGTTTTAATATATCAACACATGGCAAAAAGATATTAAATGAAATTGATTTGCAAACAGATACAGATATTAAAGATTTAGAGTTTGGTAAAGACATAAGGTTTGGTTATACCACACAAGCTAATTATGAAGATTTAGAAACTGGAGAAATAACTTTAGGTAATGTTTATTACCCTATGGTAAAAAATCCTTATGGAGATTGGAGTCCTATTCTTAAAAAAAATGGTGAACCATTAGCTATACACTATGCTCCTAAAAGAGAAAAACTATTAAATTCAGCATGGGAAGAAAGATACCAAGAAATAGAAACCATAATAGATCAAACACAAGCTGATGCAGAGTCATTAAAAATAGGAAAAATATTAGTACCTGGATTATGATGGATGAAAAAGAAATAAATTTTATTACTTTAGGTTATGGTCAAGATCAATCAAGACCAATAGCTCAAAATAATATGCCAGATTTTTACAGAAAAGAATTTACATTTGATGGTAGGGAAGAAAAACAATGGTCAGATATAGGTGCTGTTTTTGAATCTCATTTATTAGATGAAACATTAACTGATTGGTCTATAGCTTTAAGTCCAGATAATCCTGGTCTTGATCCTGATTTTGATAACTTTGAATATTTAAAAGAAAACAGACCTGACTTAATTTGGGATGACAACTATGTAAGAGAACTTGCTAAAGCTGGTAACTCTTATGAATTTGATATGTTGGCAAAAAATATAGATGATAATCTTTCAGCTAAAAGACATAAAGAACAAAACATGGGAGTAATAAAAACTCTTGTTTATGAAATGTTTGCTTATGCTGTTAATGATCCTTTAATGTTTAGCCCTCTTGGTTCTCAAAGATGGGCATCACAAACATTTATGAAAGCTGCTCCTAAGTTTGCTGGTGTTACTGGAGCTACTGTTCTTCCTTATGAGATAGCAAGAATACAAGCTGATCCAACATCAAGCCCAGATGAACTTGCCTATACAATACCTACTGCTGCTTTCTTAGGTGGTGTTATAGGACCTCCAATGGCAAAATTATTAAGAGGAACTTTAAATAGTGCGTCTGCAAAGAGTTTAGTAAACGATATAATAAAAGGTGTAGATCATACATTTAAAGGCGATTTAAAAAATCAACCTAAAGTATTAAAAGAATTAAAACACAGAGGTGCAAAAGTAGAAAAAGATGGAGATGTTCAATATGTTGTTCCAAAAGATGGAGAAAAAATACAAGTACCTATGGGTAATAGATTGTTAAGAGGGTATTTTACCAGACCATTTTTCTTACAACAAAGCGAATACGAACAAATTAAAACTCTCGTTAGAGATATAAGTGATGATGCAGAATTTGCTGACAAGTTAGATATATTAAATGTAATAGCTAAAATGCCAGATGAGATAGCTGGAGATATGTCTACAATAATGAGAGGTAATGTTGAGGGTTTAGCTACTGATCCATCTGTAAACACTCTTGCTATGAAAAATTGGTATAAAGAAATGTATGAACTTAAAGATGCTGTTGATTTAGCTTATGCTAAAATGAATAAACTTGTTCATGGTAATGCAAAAAGTATATCAGATGCTAGAGTAAAAAGAGGAATTGAATTTGCTGGATTAAAAGAATTAGTAGGCGCAAACAAAGGATATACATTTGAAAACTTAAATAAAGAATTAGTAAGAGCTATTAGAAATGCTGACTATGATGCTCCAGCTCCTATTAGAGAAGCAGCAAATAGATATGCTTCTGTTATGAATAAGTTTAAATCTGAAATGGATAACTTGGAAATGTTTTTAAACAACAAAAATATTGCAAACCAAATAGAAAGACAAACAGAAATATTAGCAAGAAGAAAAGAAGTGTTGCAAAACTTAAGAAAAAAGAAAGCAGCTAAAGAAGAAATAGATAATGCAAAAGTAAATGTTACAAACGAAACAAACAGACTTGCTAAGCTACAAGATTTTGCAGAAAGTTTAGGAAAAAAAAGAAACAAAGTAGCTGGTAGGGATTCAAATTATTATACTCGTATATGGATTACAGGAAAACTAATTAAAAACAAAGATAAATTTATTCATCATGCAACAAGAGATTTACAAGATGAAATACCTGACTCAGCATTAAAAAGAACTGCTGATGGTAAACTAGCCAAAGGAGAAAAAACAGCTTCTCAAAGGGCAGAGGAAATATGGCAAGAACTTATAGATCAAGAGGGCCATTTTCAAGGCACAGGAAATGTAAATCCTAATGCTGTTAACCAATTAAACAGACAATTACCATTTAAAGGAGAATGGATAGAAGAATTTATTGATTTAGATGTTACTAATGTTTCAAGGCAATACATAAGAAGAATGTCTACTGCTATTGAAATGACCAGATATGCTGGTGATAGAACAATGACATCAAAATTCCATGAAATTGATGATGCTTTTGATGATTTAATAATGTCAACAACTAACCCTGACAAAAAACAAGTCTTAAGAGAGGGCAGAGAAGCTGCAAAAGAAAACGCTAGAGTTTTAAGAGATAGAACTTTAGGAACTTTAATATCTGGACCTCAACTTACATCTAAAAATGCTCGTTTTGCAAGAGCATTAAAGAACGCTTCAACTGTTTTGTTGGCTGGTAAGTTTGTTATCAATGCTATTGCTGATGCTGGAACTATTGTAGCTCATCACGGATTTAAAAGAGCATTTGGATTAATGTGGAAAACACATGTATCTAAAATGGAGGGTTTAAACAAAGTATTACAAGAGGGAAAAAGAGAAGCTAGAATTCATGCAACAGCTATTGATTCTGTAATGCACTCTGCTGCTTTAAGATTTATACAAAATGATGGAGTAGTACCTGGTCAAGGAACTTGGGTAGAAAACGCATTGGAAAAAGGTGCTAATACAATGTTTAAATTAAACATGCTTAACCAATGGACTACTGCTGCAAAAGAATATTCCACAATCCTATCTGTTGATTCTATTATTAAAGATTCTGTACGACTATCTAAAAGTTATGTAGCAAATGGAAACAAAATATTAAAATCAGAACAAGCTGATTGGACCAGATTGCATGCTTCTGGTTTTACATTAGAAGATATACTTGATCTTGGTTTAAAAAGAAAAGGAGTTAACTGGAAAAGAGTTTCTTTCAAAGACCAGAAACCTTTAAAGGATGGAGATGTAATTTCAGAAGATGACTTTATGTATACAGCTAATACAAATGGATGGAAAGACGGAATAAAAGCAAAAAAATTAAAAAGTAAGTTTGGTGTAGCCCTACATAACGAAACACAGATGGCAGTTATGACTCCATCAATAGCAACAAGACCTATGTGGCTTGATGGTATGTGGAGAGGAACATCACATTCAAAAGCATACCAAAAAAGAAGATTACAAATGAACAATGAGCTGGCTAGAGTAGCTGAAAAGTGGGCAAAAGCAGAAAAAGATGGAGATACATCATCAGCAATAAAACTACAACAAGAGTTTGAAGATATACAAGCTAAATACAGCTCTACTATGCACACATATAGACCATTATTATCATCTATGTTTCAATTTAGAACATTTGGAATTGCTGCTGCTCAAAAAATTACACTAGCTATGATGCAAGGAAGAACAAAACATACTGCTGCTGGTATAGCAACGCTAATACCATTAGCATATTTATCTCAATGGGCAAAAAACCCTGATGCTTGGCAATATAAATCACTTTCAGAGCAATTATTAATTTCTGCTGAATATTCTGGCGCATCAAACTGGCAGATGGATATGAATAATACTCTTGAAGCTCTAGCTTTTATGACAGAGTTGCCTATTGGTATAAGACCAGCTTTAGGAATGGACCCAAAATGGGAATATCAAAACGAAATTGAAGCTGGGTTATCTATGTTTGGTACTCCTATTGTTCCATTAAAATTAGTTCATGATATTCTATTTGGAGAAATGTCGAGCAAAGAAAGAGCATTACATTTGTGGAGAGCCGTACCTTTTAATAACTTATTATGGTTTGATATGCCTGTTGTTAATAATAGTGGTCTATCTGTAAAATCACAAATTAAAAATGTTATGGATTTATATGGAGATGTAACTGGAACAGATGTAGATGCTGGAAGTATGTACAATAGTAATAATACTGTAAGCGTGGTTAAATAAAGTGCGTTGCAATAGAATAAACATTAAGGAAAGTAGGTCATTATGGCAATAAGTGTATCAGATACAAGCCCAAGAGTAGAATATACTGTTGGCACATCACCACAAACTGTATTCTCAGTACCGTTTGCTACAGAACAAGCTGCGGATATTAAGGTTTTTGTGAATGATGCAGAGGCTACACAAGTAGCTTCTCTATCAGGACAGACAGGAACAGCATATATATTAAATAATATAGGTACTGCTAGTTCTACTACTGTTGAATTTGCCACAGCACAAAGTAATGTGACCGTTGACATAATCAGAGATACAGCTATATCAAGAACAAGTGACTACAACACAGGAGGGTATTTTGATATTGAGGACCTCAATGTTGAATTATCAAGGGTAACAAGAAACTTACAAGACTTGGAGTTAAAAGTTGATCAATCTATTTCAGCACCTATACAAGAGGGTACGCCAGGAAATCTACCTACTGCGACTTCAAGGGCTGGAAAGCTCTTGGCTTTTGACTCATCTGGTAATGTCACCACTAAAACATCTGCTATTACTGAGTATCTTGGAGCTTTTTCAACTGATTTAACTAACAGGCCAGACGGTACTGCATTACAAACTGGTGACTTATATTACAATACAACAGCTTTAGAAACACGGATATGGACAGGCACAGCATGGGATTTGGTATTTGGTAGGGTTCAACCTATATCAACAACATATACTTCTTCTGGTCAAACAACACTAACTCTATCAGCAAGACCTAGTAGTGTCTTGTCCATATTAGTTATTATTGATGGTGTATTACAGAATGTTGCTAACTACACACTATCTGATAATGTTATAACATTTACAACTGCTCCACCTACTGGTGCTTCTATTGAGATAAGAGATTTTTCCTCAACAGTATCATCTGGATCAGGAACTATTATTGATTTATCTGGTACAGAAATAACTCAAGCTAATATAGATTTAGATAAACTACTTGCTGACTTAGCTGCTGCAACAAATAAAATAGATACATCACAGTTATCTTCATCACTACAAGATCAAATATCTAATATTTCTACAGTAGATGGCAGAGTCTTGGTTCTTGAAAACATTATTACACAAAATGGTGTGCAACTTATTTCTGATCAAGGAACTAAAATAACTGCGCTAGAAACATTAACATCATCATTAGACAATACTGTTAATGGTTCTGCATCTACATCATTAACATCAAGAGTAGCTGCTTTAGAATTATTACAAGTGCAAGGTACTGGTAATATAACATTAGATTTAAATAGAATTACCAATCTTGAATCACAAGTATTTGAAGCAGATGGAACTACAAGAAGATTAGCTACACTTAATGAGCACAATTCATTAAACGCTACTGTAAGTACACTTAATGGTACTACAACATCTCATGCTACAAGATTAAATAGTTTAGAATCTATTGTAACTGGTGGTACTGGTAACAGAGTACTGGCTACAATATCAGAATTAAATGCTGTAAGCACAACTGCTGCATCTGCAAACTCTACAGCACAAGCCCAAGCTGCAACAGTTACACAATTAAATACAACAGTAGGAAATAATACAACATCAATAACTACTAACACTTCAAGCATTAATGGAATTAATGGTAAGTATTCTGTTAAAATTTCTTCAAATGGTTACATTAGTGGATTTGGATTAATTTCAAGTGCTAATGAAGTAAGTGGATCAACTACACAATTTGCTGTAAATGCTGATAGATTTTGGATAGCAGATAGAACTAATGTTGGTACTGCAAAAAATCCATTTGAGGTTGTAAATGGTGTTACCAATATTCGTGATGCTGTTATTGATTCTTTACAAGCTAATAAAATTAGAGGAGATGTTAACAAACAAGAGTTTGAAGAAACATCTGCTTCATCAGCTTTAACATCTTCTTATGTATTAAAAGTTACTTGTGATTTACCAGCACCAGATAACACAGGATCAACAACAGAGGGCCATGCTGCTATGGCTATGGCTAGTTTATATTTTAGCAGTACATCTGATGGTATATACGGTAAGCTAACTGCATGTACACTAACAGGAAACACAGAGGGTACTGAATATGTATTGCATGATATATATGAAGATTGGTATGTATCTAATATGCACCTTAACGCTAGAATACCAACACAAATATCTGCAACAGGAAAGACAACAAGCGCAATTAGATTTAAACTATATGCTAAACATGATGGAACTGCCTGTAATTTAACTAAAGCTAACATACTTGCTTGGGGATTAAGATAATGCCAAAATATACAGAACAACAAATAAGAGAAAGAGAAGAAAAAGTAGCACAGGAAATGAAGCAAGCAGAAAAAGAAGCTGCTGCTCAAGATGAAGCCTATGCTCAGTTATTACTAGACCAACAAGCAAAGTCTGATAACCCAAGTGATGGATATTACATCCAAGTTTTAGGTGATGATGAGTATGGAACACAAATGGGTACAACTAAAAAAGATGATTCTTATGAATTAATAATCCCTTTTGTTGGTCAGGTTACTAAAGGTTATGAATTATATATAGCAAGGAATGATGCTGGTGTTCTTGAACAAAGAATAAGAGAAGCAGATTTAGATTATTCTGGTAAGAGAAGAAATGAATACCCTAAACTAGCAGAACAATTAGATATGATATATCACGACATAGACGCATGGAGAGAAACTATAAGAGAAATAAAAGAAAGGAATCCTAAAGGAGAATAACAATGGCTATAACTACAGTACATGGAAGAATGATAACAGACGGTTCAGTAGGAACTGCTGATTTAGATGGTAGTGGTGTAACTACTGGATTTACTGGAGTATCTAAAACAGATAATGGTGATGGTACTATTGATATTACATTCACTGCTGTAGGTGGAGCTACATATAGTATTACAACTCCTGATTTAACTGGACCAGCTGGAGCTACTGGAAGTGCTGGAGCTACTGGTGCTGCTGGAGCAACTGGAGCGCAAGGACCAGCTGGACCTACTGGTCCGACTGGACCAGCTGGTACATCTGGTATTACTGTTACAGGATTTTCTTCTACATCTAATAATGATTATACAGAAACTATTACTTTAACTTTTTCTGATAATAGTACGCATAGCTTTACATCACAAAATTTAAGAGGTGCTACTGGTGCTACTGGTGCAACTGGACCTCAGGGTGCAACAGGAAACACAGGACCTACAGGACCAACTGGACCTACAGGAAATACCGGGCCTCAAGGTGCAACTGGTGCTACTGGAGCTACTGGTACACATATTACAGGAATTAGCTTAACTGATAATAACGATGGAACTTATGACATAGTACATAGTATGTCTGCTGGTTCTAATATTACAGTAACAAGTCCTGACTTAACTGGACCTACTGGACCTACTGGAGCAACTGGACCACAAGGAGCTACTGGACCTCAAGGTATTCAAGGTATTCAAGGTGAAACTGGAGCTACTGGTGCAACTGGTCCTCAAGGGCCAGCTGGACCAATGGCAAATGTTGTTGAAGATACAACCCCACAATTAGGGGGTGACCTAGACTTAAATGGAAATGTTATTACAGGATTAGAGCCTGGAACTACTGCAAACAAATTAGTGAAATTAGATGGTAATGCTAAAATACCAGCTGTTGATGGATCACAATTAACTAATCTTCCAGCATCAGGTGGAGTAATAGATATAGTAGCAGATGGAGCTATAACAAATGGTAAACCAGTTTTGTTAACATCTGCTGGTAAAGCAAAAGAAATTAAATCAACACAGACTGGAGCAAATGTAACAGAAGCTGTTGGTGTTTCTCATGAAGTAGATGATACAGGATATTATGGTACTTACCATTCTTCGTTAGTTAATATTGGAAATGATAAAGTTTTATTTTATTGGCGTAATTATTCAAATTATTATTTACACGCTAGAGTTGGAACAGTAGATGGTACAAATAAAACAATAACTTTTGGAACTGAAACAGTAATTGCATCAGAAAACTGCAATCAAGGTGGCGTTATTGGTTATGATCCTGATGCTGATGCTTGTTGTCTTTTTTATCACAGAGGTTCTGTTGGTGATTGGGCTATTAAAAAAATAACAATATCAGGAACAACAATAACTGTTGGTACTACAAACAATTTAAACGCATCTAATTATCAAGCTAGTAATGCTCCAATGAAAATGAAATATGATCCTGATAATAATCAATTAATTGTTATTGCTCAGTCAACTACACAATCAGGTGTGCAATATCCTAAGGCTATGGCCTTTACTGTAACAGGAAATAATGCTGCTGCCTCACATCACAGTCAGCACACAGTACAACTCTATGCTTCTGCTAGTTACGAAATTGGTTTTGATTATGATACTGTTAATAATAAGTGGGTTGGTGCTTTTATTGGTAATAGCGCTGGTAATGGTCTAGTAAAATGTATATGTATAACAAATA
>MDTE01135155.1_pt1 | contig 11456 bp, 9 predicted proteins | sample 811231 | NCBI WGS metagenome assembly MDTE01 (sample SAMN05326651, study PRJNA326480) | marine metagenome | isolation source: seawater | place: Indian Ocean: Red Sea | collected 2010
AAATTTTAAAATACTCGATTTTGGAATAAGAGTAAAAGAAAATCTATTTGAATTTAGGGACAAGTCATGCACTATACCAAGTCCACTTGTAATGGCTTATGCTTTAGCAGTTATAAATTCAGGGAAAGCAAAAAAAATTTATTGTGTAGGCTTTGATGGTTATAAAGCTGGAGATCCAAGACAGGAAGAAGTTAATAATGTTTGGGAATTATATTTTAAATGCGAAAATCATATTGAGGTGACTTCTTTGACAAACACAACATACAATATTCCCAAAAGTAGTATATACAGCTATTTATGAATTATTAACAATGAAAGATACTTGTATTATTATTCCTGCAAGATTTAAATCGAGTAGATTTCCAGGGAAACCTCTTGTTGATATTTTAGAAAAACCAATGATCATAAGAGTTGCTGAACTAGCTTGTAAAGTTATAGATAAAAAAGATATATATATAGCAACAGATGATAATAGAATTAGAAATGAAGTTATTAGAAATGGATACAAATGTATTAAAACAGAAAAAGAAGCTTTAACTGGAACTGACAGGGTTGCGTTAGTGTCTGAAAAATTAAATTACAAATTTTTTATCAATATACAAGGAGATGAACCCCTAATAAAACCAGAAGACATCCAAAATTGTATTTCTCTTAAACATAAATATCCAGAATATATTATAAATGGATACTGTTTTATTGGTAAAAATGAAGATCCAATATCCAAAAACATCCCAAAATTAGTTACTGACAAAGATGATAATCTAATATATATATCAAGAAGCCTTATCCCCTCGAATAAGAATGATGAATTTATTCAAAAAAGAAAATATAAAAAGCAGGTTTGTATATATTGTTTTACAAAATACGAATTAAAAAGCTTTTTGAATTTTGGTAAAAAAAGTTACTTAGAGCAAATAGAAGATATCGAAATTTTAAGGTTTCTTGAACTTGGAATGAAAGTAAAGATGGTCAAATGTCAAGATGGTTCATTAGCAGTAGATATTCCATCTGACGTTAAAAAAGTAGAAAAAGCTTTATTAAAACAACTAAATAATTAATGAAAAAATTTTCCCATCTTTTTTTTGATTGTGATGGTGTAATACTTAATTCTAACAAAATCAAGACAAAGGCTTTTTATAAAATTGGTTTGCAATTTGGAGAATCTGAAGCAAAAAAATTAGTAGATTATCACCTAAATAACGGTGGAGTATCTAGATATAAGAAGATAAATTTCTTTCAAAAATCAATTCTAATGAATGAAGACAGAAAACTCTACAATAAATTAGTTTTAGATTATGGAAATACTGTAAAACAAGATTTATTAAAAACAGAAATTTCAAAAGGAATTTTTGAAATTAGAAAATATTTCCCAAGATCTAATTTATCAGTTGTTTCAGGATCTGATCAGAATGAGTTAAGGTGGGTATTTAAAAAACTAGGTATCTATAATATTTTTAATATTGGTATTTTTGGCAGCCCAGATTCAAAGGAACAAATATTCAAGAACCTATTTGAAAAATTTAATAATTATGAATCTGGAATATTTTTTGGTGACAGTAAATATGATTATCAAGTATCAAAGTTATTTAATATAGATTTTGTTTTTATGAGTGATTGGAGTGATCTAGAAAACTGGGGGAAATTTATAAAAGAAAATGAGATAAGATCAAATAGAAATATTTCAGAATTTCTAAGAGAATTCGATTCAAAATTTACAAATAATACTAATATAAATTAATGAGAGAGAACAGGAACATATACATTATTCCAAGCTTAGGTTATGGAGGGGCTGAATCATTTTTATTAAGACTTATTCCCTTTATGGGTAAAAAAAATATAATTGTTACTCTGTACCATACACAATTCGACAAAAAAAGAATAAGAGGAACTGATGTGGAATATATTACTTTAGACTTGAAAAGATCAACAGTTAAAGATTATTTAAAATTTATAAAACTAGTTTTCAGCTTAGGAATAAACGATACTATATTTTCTTGGCTATATATAGCTGATTTATTAGCCTCTTTGCTTAAGATATTATTTTTCTGGAAAAAATTTAATGTTATATGGAATGTAAGAAATACCGTTATTAGTGTTCACGAATATTCATTAATTTCATATATTTCTTATAATATTCTAAGGTCAATATTAAGAAATATACCTAAAAAGATAATATTTAATTCAAAGGTATCTTATAAACAACATATCCAAAAGGGATATATTGAGCAAAAATCAACAATAATATATAACGGATTTCAAAGATACTCTAAAATTAAAGAAAAGAAAAATTCAGATGATTCATTTAACATTATATGCGTAGCAAGATATCATCAACAAAAAAACCATAAATTATTATTTACATCAATACAAAAATTTAATCAAAAATATAATTGCGATTTTAAATTACATCTTGTGGGTAAAGGGCTCAATGAAAATAATAACAAGCTTGTAAAGAATTTAATTAAACTAAAAATTTATGAAAAAACAATTCTTTATGACCTCCTTGATCCAATAATTGTGCATGATTTACTATCAATATGTGATATTAAACTTCTTCTCTCATCTTATGGTGAAAGTTTTCCAAATGTAATTGCAGAAGCAATGTTATATGGCACATTTCCAATTGCGACAGATATAGGTGATACACAAAAAATAGTAAGTAATTTTGGTGATATTATTTCAAAAAATACCTCCTCGGAAGAGATATCTAATATTATCTATAAATATTATTTAATGAAAAAAAATAATTTAGCAATATGGAAAAGGAAAATAAATGAATGCCAACAATTTGCAAGTAATAGATTTGGGATAGAAAAATCTGCAAAAAAATATAGAGAAGTTTCTAATATTTGCCAAGTTTTATAAAAAAAAATTTAGAGTTTTGTTTTTTTTATATAATATCAATAAAAAATAATGATTAATTCAAAGAAAAAATTAATACTATACGAACTTAATGAAGTACCTATTAAAGTTCTAGAGTTTTATTCAAAAGTTAGACCTAAATCAAATATTTCTTATTTTCTAAAAAGAAATAAAATTTCTAACACGATCACTAACGATAGTGGAGAATTACATCCTTGGAGTACTTGGCCAACTGTTCATAGAGGCGTTAACAATGATATACATCAAATTAATTTTATTAATCAAGATCTTAGTCAAGCAAAACAATGGCCTCCTATTTGGGAGAAACTTGCCTACAAAGATATTTCAATCGGTATATTCGGTTCACTGCAATCATATCCACCATTCGTTCATAAAAATACAAAGTTTTATTTACCAGATACTTTTTCCCCTAGTTATAGTTCATTTCCAAAAGATTTAGAAATTTTTCAGAGATTTAATCTTCATATTGTTAATAGAAATAAAGCTCTAACAAGGAAATTTTCAATTGTAGACATAAATAATTTTCTCAAATTAGTTATTTCAAGGAATATTAAAATTAATTCTATTTTCCAAATAATAAAACACATAATTTTAGAAATTCTTTTTAAAAGATATAAAAAAAGAAGATCACTTATGCAAGGCATATTATCTTTCGATGTATATGAAAAGTATCTGAAAAAAAAATTACCCGATTTTTCTACATTTTTCACCAATCATGTTGCAGGCATGATGCATAGATATTGGAAGGACACTTTCGAAATTGAAAATATAAATAAAGAAAGTTTGTTCAATAAATATTCTATTATTGAAGCAATGGATATTGCAGATAATCAAATAGGAAGACTATTGAAAATATCCAAACAGTTTAATTATGAAATAATGATTTTGAGCAGCATGGGGCAAGAAGCTAAAGATTGGGGAGAATATTTTCCGGAATTTTATATTGGTAATATTGGAAACTTAATAGAGTTATTACATTTAGATATTAATAACTACAAATTACTACCTGCAATGCAGCCAGACCTTTGTATAGAGTGCAAAAATAAAGAATCAAAAATTTTACTAGAAAATAAAATTAGTAATATAAAATCGATTAATGGTACAAGTCTTCTTCCAGTAAGATATAAAAATAGTGGTTTAAAATTAAATATTTCTATACAAAAATGTTTATCCACAGTAAAAAATAAATATATTTTATTTAATGGGAAAAAGATTCCACTATCTTCAGTTGGTATTGAGATTATAGAGAGAGATAAAGGTACTGGTTATCATATAAAAGAAGGAGTATTAATTTATGAAGGTAAAAATCTAGAAAAATTTTTCAAAGCCAAGAAAAAAATTATAAATACTAACAAAATACACGGTATCATACTTCAATTCTTTAATGTTAAATGAAAGTTTTCAAGAAAAATATCATTATTTTAGGTAGCAAAGGTAAATTAGGATTAAAGATAAAAGAACACCTAAAGCAAGATAATATATTATTTCTTGATGAATTTATTAACATAAAAGAACTTTTAAATCTGTCTTTTTTAAATAAAAATAAAATTAATTGCATAATTAATTGCATTGGTTCAACAAATAATGAAGATACATATTTCATATCAAATTTCTATTTCCCAAGTTTTCTATCTGAAAAATTAAAAGATCTAGACTTATATCTCAAGCAAAAACTCATCTTGATTCATATATCCAGTATTGGAATAAGAGCACCATATATGAAATATAATTTCAAACCGATTTATTTTAGTCCCTTTGAAAAACTAAAAATTAAATATAATTTATATGAATTATCAAAATCCTGCGGGGAGTACAATTTATATAATAATTTAAAAAATACAAAAAAAATTAACACCTTTATTTTACAGCCTTCAAATATAATATTTAAAAATTCAGATTTTCTGAAAAAATTAAGCTTTTTTCTTGTAATTTTTCCAATTAAAGTTGACAAAAATATAAAATTAGCAATAACTCCAATAGATTATTTACTTAATAATATTTGCGAACTTATACAAACTTCATGTAAATCTAATATAGAAATAAGAAAATTAGTCAAAAGGGTAAAAGTTAATGTTCTTTTTAAGAAATATCGCTATATTGAATTTTTTAAAATAAAAATCCCCTTGAAAATCTTGCAAAACTCAATAAAATCTATTCCTGAAAACCTTTTTTTTTCTCGCTTGAAAAGAATTCTAATATTTATTTTTATCCTTTAAATGCAAAAAGAAAAGAAACTAAAAAAAGTATTCATTCTTGTGAATGATCCAATATTTGTCTATCAACATCTAATCCCAATAATTGAAATTTTAAAAACAAAATCAAAACTATATATTATTAGTGCTTATAAAGATGAATTTAAATTAAATTTCAAAAATATAAAAGTTATTAATGTTCCTATCAAAAGAGAACCTTCATTAATTGATTTTTATGCACTTATTAAACTCATAATTATAAAAATAAAGTATAAGCCTAATTTGAGCATTTCATTTACAGCAAAGGCAGGACTTTTAAATTCAATGACTTCTTTTTTGGGTGGTAAATCTTTTCATTATTTTACTGGCCAAAGATGGGCTAATTTAAAGGGATATAAAAGATTTCTATTAAAAATGATAGACAAATATATCATATTATCTTGTTTAAAAATATATTGTGATAGTAAATCTCAAGCTCAATTTATATGCAGCGAATTAAATGTAAAAAGAGTCAAGGTCCTTGGGGAAGGTTCTATATCTGGAGTTAATATTGATAAATTCAATATTTCAAATAAATATGCTTTAAAAACTCTTAACAAATTAACCACTTTAAAGTCAGAAAATTTAATGAGGTTATTAAAAAAATCTTATAGTAATCAAATTAAAATTATTTGTTTTATTGGTAGGGTTAATAAAGATAAAGGTATTAGAGAATTAATAAAGGGATTTAAATTACATAATAAAAAATTCGAAGATTCTTATTTACTAATTATTGGACCAAATGAATTGAATAAAAATGATTTCAGAAAAATGAAAACTACAAAAAATTGTTTATATATGGATTTCTTTACTAATATCAATTTAATTCTTCCTTTCGCATATTGTCTCGTTCTACCAAGTTATAGAGAGGGTTTTGGATCTATAATAATAGAAGCTGCTGCTAGTAAAGTGCCAGTTATCTCAACTAACATTCCTGGGCCAAAAGATTTTATTGATCATATGATTAATGGATATCTAATTAGACCAAAAGAAGCTAATGATATTAAAGAAGCTTTAAGTTTTTTCAGAGAGAATAAACAAACTTTAAAAATATTCTCTGAAAATGCCTTCGATAAATGCTATAAATATTTTTCTGAAGAATATGTTTGCAATTTATTTGTAAAAGAACTTTTGAGTTATCTTTAGGTATATTGTGAACTAAAATAAAAAAAGATTAAAAGCTTCAAAAAAGTTTTTTAAAGTACTCTATGGAAAATATATATTTCTCCAAGTCTTCAAAATATAATTCAAGGCCAATTATAATAGATGGTTTTTCTGGAAGTGGAAAAATTCTAATAGCAGAATTACTTAAAGCAGTAAGCAATACCGAAATATCAAAATGGGAACTTTCCTTTGATTATCTACCAATACTTTATAGTTTTGGTTCTATAAAAAAAGAAGCTGCCATATCAACATTAAGAACAATCTTTGATGAAGTCACATATACAATGGCAATTGGAAGAGAAATCAATTTGAGAAGAAAAGATCTTCAATTTGCATTAAGACATCCCAAAAAATTTGAATATTTAAAGTCAATGCTTAGTCCAGCATATTCTGATGATCATGTATTAAAAGAAATTGCTCCAAAGATGAATATACCTTTTATGGTTCATATGTCTACTTTTAATAATCAATTAATGGAGGAAACTTTTCAAGAGAACGCTAAATTAATCTATACATTAAGAGACCCTTTATATATTTTGGAAACTTACAGCTCCTATATTGATAGGATAAGATTTGACCCGAGAGAATTTACTCCAAAAATATCATTTAAAAATAATGATTTACCGTGGTATTCATCAGGTTGGGAGGAGGAATATTGTAGTATAAATAATACTGAAAAAAGTATAGAAATAATTTACAGATGTTTTGATTTATTAAGTAGAAAAATTAAAAAAATTAAAAATAAAAATAATTACAAATTAATCTTTTTTGAAGATATCATAATAAATCCTGATAAATATTTTTACGAAATAACAGACTTTCTAAAGTTAAGTTTTAATGAAAAATATTACAAGAAAATAAAAATTAGAAATAAACTTCCAAGAAAAAATAATGATGTTTTAGAAGGTTTTTGGAAAAGATATACCACGAATAATGTAAGTAGAGCTGGGGATAAAGATGAAACAATCTTAAAAAGAACAAAAGATTTAATTAACGACTCTTACTTTAAAAAGCTATTAATCCTGAGAGATAAATATTTCCAATTCAAAGAAGAGTTTGGGGAAACTTAGAACCTTTAAAAATTATAAATAAAAAATAGAAACTCTAAAAAAACAAATGCTATACTTTTTAAAAAATTAAATTGACTAACAAACTTGCCATATCCAATATTCAGCCCAAATTGAAGGCTGGATACGATCATGTCAAAAATAATTTCAGTAATAGATCATCATGTGTTTTCCCTTTTTTATTAACAGATACAAATGATTTAGTTATTGTTTTTTTAAATTATTGGAAAATCAAAAATAACCTTAAAAGAATTACATGTAATATTAGGGCTCATGATGAAAGTGGAGTCTTAGTAGAATTTATAAATTTTGCATTAATAGAAAATCATTATAAGATATCAATCAAATCAATCATAAAAAATAATTTAATCAAAAAAGGGATAGTTAATATAGAATTCATAAGTCCAGAAAATATGGGTTTTACTTTTCCTGCAGTCACAGCTTTTTATACCTCAAATTCAAATTATTCTGGAGTTCACACTGCTGGAAGAATAAAAAATCCTGAAGAGAAAAAAATCCCTGGCGAAATTATAGAAACAAATTGGAGATGTAAATGGGAAAATGGTGTAACTCCATTTTTCTCATTATTTAATGGAAGTATTAAAAGTAAATCTAAAGTAATCAAAGTAACTATTTATAAACCAAATAAAGAAATCATTATTTCTAAAGAAATAAATTTAAGCTTAATTGAACCATTTTCAAACAAAATAATTTTTATAGACGAATTATTTAATCTTCAAAAATATAAAATAGACAATAATTCATATATTGAAGTAAATATTCCTTTCACAGATTTCTTTCCGAGAATGGTATGTGGAAATTTTTTTAGAAAAGAAAAATTCTTAGAAGTAACTCATAGCTTTGAAAACCAAGAAGAAAATCCTGATTATCTTGATGAATTAGATTTAGAAAAAACTCCAGATAGAATTCCTTCAATTAATCCAATAGCTATAAATAAAGAATTAGAATTAGAATTAATTTTCTTCCCGACCAACTGTAAAGGTAAAGTTATAGGATCTTGGAGAAGTGGTTCAAAGAATAAAACATTAACTAAATCAGATGAGATTTTTGAATGGATAAGTGGAGGTAATAGTTCAGAATTAAAGAAAATATCTATTAAAAGTGGAGACACGATAAAAGCACTTGATATTACTAAAGGGAAAATACCAACAAGAATAAACACAAATTATATCTATAGGGTTAAAGATACAAAATCACAATATTCTACTGACATAGCCGCAGGTCAAATAACAGAATATTTTCCTCCCAAAAAATTTACTTGGGGTCATGGAATAATTGGCAAAGGCTATAAAACAGTTATTTTTCTCACATCATTTTCTCATGATGAAAAATGTAGAATAGAATCTAAAGGAAAATTGACTTTACTTGTTGAAGATAAAGTATATGAAAAAAACTTCACTATACCTCCAGATTCAGGTATTGAAATAAATCTAAATGACATCATATTTAATAACTATACCTCCGAAGAGGTTTACTTAATAAGTTGGTATTACGTTCAAGAAAAAAAGACTAAACTCATGTGTTATTGGATAAGTTATACAAAAGATGGAAAAATTACGGGGGATCATGCTTTTTAATATCCATTATTTTTATGTTTAAAGTTAATTACAAAAGAAAGATTTAAAAATATTTATTGTCATCTTTCCTAAAAAATTATATTTTAAATATCAATTTTTAAAGATAATCAAATCCAATTATATAGTTCCTCTCCAATTAATTCTCTTGGTGGCTTCTTTTCCTTTTCTATACTTAGGTAGTTATTGTTATATTTTTTGTAAGAATTCATTAAATATCTCAGTAAAGCTACTGATTTTATAGGATTCTTACCGATAGCGACTTCAGCCGCCAAAACCAAGCCGCTTACTGAAGAATTTAAAAGATTATAAATATCTGAAACTTCAGCTCTTGAAGGGATTGGATTCTGCATCATGCTATCAAGTACATTAGTAGCAACATAAACTGGCATAGATCTTTTCACGCATTTATCTAAAATATAATTTGTAGCGATAGGTATCATAGAAACAGAAGTTTCACGACTCAAATCTCCCCTATCTATAAGAATTGAATCAGATAAATCTATTATCTCATTTATATTATTTATACCTCGTAATGTTTCTATCTTCGAAACTAGTTCACAATCATTGGGCAAATAAGCTCTAATCTCTTTTGCATCATTAGCTGAAGATATAAATGATGCAAATACCTTTTTGCAACCTCTGTCATAAGCATAATTTATAGCATATTTATCAAAAGGTGTAAGAACATCCAATTTGATACTTTTATCAATAATATCAACAGCTCTATTTCTCGTTATTGAAGCATAAGAAGTTATCTTTGCTTTAATTACATAATCATCTAAAATTTCATCACACCTAACAACCATTCCACCAATATCAACTCTTAAATTATCTCCTATTTCTATTTGTTCAAAAGTTTCAGGGTGATTAAAAATGATAAAACTTTCAGGATAAAGATTTAAATTTTTTCTAGTTTTAAAAAGAAGCAAAATATCAGAACCTAAAGCAATATCCTCACTAATATTGAATGATTCAACTCTTAGTTGAGGACCTTGAGTATCTATAGATATTGGTAAATTTGATTTTATTAAATTATTTATATATTTATCTAGTAGTTCTTTATTGGAATGGGATAAGTTAATTCTAAAAGTATCAGCACCTGCCTTTTTCAAATCGCGGAGAGAACTTTCGTCTAAAGAACTTGGTCCAATAGTAACTATTATTTTATTCACTTTAAAAGTATTTGTCTAAAAATCTTATCATTAAAAATCATCTAATGAATTATTAAGTGAACAAAATCTTTTACTTCTTTTGGTAATCTATTTTCTGAAATCTCATAATCATATTGATCTTTATTAAGCCTCCAAGTTCCTTCACTTAAACAATTTTTTAACATATTATTAAATTTTTGCTCATCCAAAACAGGTTTTTTAGGAATAATAATTTGTGATTGAAATATATATATTATGTTTTTAGAATATTTAATTAAAAGTCTATAAGGTTGATTAGGATAAATTATTTGCGAATAAGGGTATTTGAAACAGGATTTTTGGTATTTTGAAATAGATTTATTTGGAGTTAGAGATTCATTAATCAATTTTAAAAAATTAGCTGGAGAAAATACCAAATTGCTAGCTTTTTCAAAATATTCTAAATCTTCTTCTGGTGGTATAAATGATATTAAAGGATTATGAAGTTCATTATTCATAGAAAAACTAGAACCATCATTTAAAACGTGTGTACCATGATCACTTATAAAAGAAATTAGATGATCTTCTTTAGATATTTTTTTAAAACTATGATTAAGTATCATTCCAACTTTATTATCTATTGATTTAATTTGCGATAGATAGATATCTACTGTGCTACTGATATGTTCGCCATATTTATATTTGGAACCATTTTCAAAATTAAGTCCCTCTTTCAAAGTTTGATTTTCTAAAGATAAGGATCCTGGAGGGAGAATAGAATTTTTCACTGGATGATGAGTATCCATAATATCAATCCAATGAAAAGAAGATTGAGATTCTGCAATGTCTAACTGCTTCAAAGCCTGTCCCAATACAGAATAAATATCTGCCATGTTTGGATTTGATATACAATGGTTAAAAAAAGCATGTAATCCATGATGATGTTTCATTCGCCAATTAGTGCCCGCCCTAAACCTTAACTCATAGTTTTTATATATATTTTTCAGTCCATATAAATTTGGACTTCTATAAAACTTATTTATAAGATCAATATAATTTCTTTCTTGAGGAAAATATTTTTTGTGATTTTCAAATCTAATTCCTGTAAGAAAAGAAATAGCAGCAGGATATGTCCAGTTTGATATTGACATAGAATTTTCGAAAGCAATAAATTTTTTATTTAGGAAAAGCGAAGAAAGATTAGGGAATAAGCTTTTATTTCTTTTAATAATTTCTACTGTAGAGAACGAAAGATTATCAAGATAAAAAACTATCACTCTTTTTGGATATTTAATTCTCTGATCAATTAAATTATTTTTATTTCCAGATTTAAAATAAATAATTTTAGAATTTTGAAAACTTATAATTTGACTTTTATTTTTA
>MDTE01008008.1_pt1 | contig 11454 bp, 9 predicted proteins | sample 811231 | NCBI WGS metagenome assembly MDTE01 (sample SAMN05326651, study PRJNA326480) | marine metagenome | isolation source: seawater | place: Indian Ocean: Red Sea | collected 2010
CAAGCTCGCGCTCAATCTCGTCAAGGGTAGAGAGTTGCAGTACCTGACCTTCCGACAGGCCAGACTGACGCAGACCATTACGCAGGTCGTCATCGGAAATCTGCCGATTGCCGGTAATGTTCAGACGCGCAATGGTGGGCCTTTCGACGACCTGAATGACCAGAACATCGCCTTCCCGGGCTAGCGAGACGTCTTCGAACAGGCCAGTGGCAAACAGGTCACGTGCGGCAGCGGCCAGCTGCTGCTCACTGACGCGGTCGTTGGCACTGACAGGAAACGCATTAAAGACCGAGGCGGCGGATACCCGCTGTAGTCCTTCCACACGAATGTCCGAAACATCAAAGGATTGTGCCTGGGCGCCGCTGGCGCCTACCAGCAAGAGTGCCGCCATTCCAAGGGTCTTGATTTTCATGCAGTCAGTTCGCTCGCGTTGGTCTGCCCGTCGGTTAAGACAGGCACCATATACATTTGTGCAGGCAGATGACAAGGCATCCTGCGCGCTACACGCGTTATTACCACAGGCGCATCAAATCAAAATAGAGCGCCATCAGCATCAGGGTGCCAACCATGGCAAGTCCGATGCGCAGCCCTATCGCTTGTGTCTGCTCAGATACCGGCCGCCCACGTACGACCTCGACAAAATAGTAAAGCAAATGACCGCCGTCGAGCACGGGAATGGGCAGCAAATTCAGTACACCTAAACTAATCGAAAGATACGCTAAAAAACCAACGAAGGCTTCTACCCCAGCACGCGCAGAGTCTCCGGAAATTTGCGCAATCGTGATCGGCCCCGATAGGTTAGAGGGCGAAATTAACCCCACTAACATTTTGCGAATGGCGTCGACCGTCAGCAGCACCATTTCACCGGTGCGCGACAGCGCTTGTCCAACCGCTTCAATCGGCCCATAGCGAATTTCGCGCTGCAGCGACTCAGGCCAGCTAAACGGCTCTGCACCGGCACCAATGTACCCAACCTCGGCACCACTCTCCAGCGTATTACGTCTTGGCGTGAGCGAAAGCGTTCCTGCTTCGCCATTACGCTGATAACCAACGCTCAGTGTCTCGCCTGCGCTATCGCGGATCACCGCGACAAACTGCATCCAGTCATTAATGGGCTCACCGTTAAGGGCGACGATGCGATCCCCTGCTTGAAGCCCGGCTTCAGCGGCGGCTTGCCCATCCACCACTTGGCCAAGCACGGCGGGCACATCGGGTCGCCAGGGCGAGAAGCCAAGGCTCTGCAGCGGCTGTGGCGGATCCTGGCGAACCATGTAGTTGTTAAGCGGCAGTTGATAGCTGCGGGTGGCGCTAGCGCCTTCCGGCACTGCCTCAATAGTTAAATCACCGCTGAAGCCAATCATGGAGACCAGCTTTAAATTAATCTCTTCCCAGGAGCGCATTGCATCGCCCTGAATCGCGGTAATTTCACTCCCCTGCTCCAACCCCGCCTCTGCGGCTGGGGAGTTAGGCGTAATATCGCCAACTATTGGCGCTACGGTGGTTGTACCCGCCACAAACAGCGCCCAGTAGGCCACAATAGCCAGCAGGAAATTGGCGATGGGGCCCGCGGCCACAATAGCAATACGTTGCCAAACGGTTTTACGATTAAACGCTTGGTCTAGCTGCTCTTCCGGTACCGGCGCTTCACGCTCGTCGAGCATTTTGACGTAGCCGCCCAATGGAATGGCCGCCACCGCAAACTCGGTGCCATGGCGATCAATTGTTGACCACAGCGGCTTGCCAAACCCTACGGAGAAGCGCAACACCTTGACGCCGCAGCGGCGTGCAACCCAAAAGTGACCAAACTCGTGAAAGGTCACCAGCAGCCCCAGCACCACGATGACGGCTAAGATATTCTGTATCAGGCCCACTTTTTGCTCCTTTGCACGACACGCTGCTCAACAATAGCTGAGGCTAAGCGGTTAACTGGCGTATGGTGTGCGCGGCTTGTTCTCGCGCCCAGCGGTCCGCAGCAAGCACGCGTTCAAGTGAATCCGCCTGACCGGGATACGGCAGGGCCATCACCTTCGCGACAACATCCGGAATCGCACCAAACGCGATGTTCCCCGCTAAAAATGCCTCAACAGCAACTTCATTAGCAGCGTTAAGCACCGCCGGAGCGGCCCCACCTGCCTGCATCGCCTCTCGGGCTAGTCGCAGGCAGGGAAAGCGTGTTTCATCCGGGGCTTCAAAATCGAGCCGCGCAACTTGGAACAGATCTAGCGTTTCCACGCCGGCATCAATGCGCTCTGGCCAAGCAAGCCCATAGGCAATCGGTGTGCGCATATCGGGATTACCCAACTGAGCAATCACAGAGCCGTCGTTATAGGCTGCCATAGAGTGGATAACGCTTTGCGGGTGAACAACGACCTGAATCTGCTCGGGTGTGGCATCAAACAGCCAGCACGCTTCGATTAATTCGAGTCCTTTATTCATCAGCGTGGCGCTATCTACGGAGATTTTACGCCCCATGGACCAGTTAGGATGAGCGCAGGCCTGCTCTGGTGTTACGTTAGCAATATCGGCAGCCGACCAGCCGCGAAACGGCCCGCCCGATGCGGTTAGAAGCAGCTGACGCACGCCGTGTTTGGCTAATCCGCCGCGATGCTCGCTGGGTAGACACTGGTAGATGGCATTATGTTCAGAATCGATCGGCAACAGCGTCGCCCCGGAGCGTGCCACGGCATCCATAAACAGCGCCCCGCTCATCACCAGGGCCTCCTTATTGGCCAATAGCACGCGCTTACCGGCTTCGGCTGCTGCCAGCGACGGCAACAGGCCTGCCGCCCCGACAATCGCCGCCATCACGGTGTCGACCTCAGGCGCTTGGGCGACCTCGCACAGCGCATCCTCCCCCGCCAGCGCCACAGTGTTGGAGCCTGCTTGGCGGAGCGCTTGCTGCAACCATTGGGCATCGGCGACGTCATCCAACACGGCAAACCGGGGAGAGTGCGCTTTACACTGGTCAAGCAGCGCCTCTTTTGAGGTATGCGCCGTTAGGGCATAGACGCGGTAACGCTCCGGATGGCGCGCGATGACATCCAAGGTGCTTTTACCGATGGAACCGGTGGCACCGAGCACAGTGACCGACTGAACCGAGACGTGACTCATAGCGCGCTCACCTGAAGTGATAGTACCTGCAGATACAACAGCGCAAAGATGGGGATGGCTGCGGTGAGACTATCGATACGGTCCAGCACACCACCATGACCCGGCAGCAGCTGGCTGGAGTCTTTAATATTACGGTAGCGTTTCAACATACTTTCAAACAGGTCGCCAAGCACTGAAGTCAGCGTCACCACTGCGGTAATCACGATCAGCGCCACGCCCCCCATCACTCCAAGGGGCTGCCAAAGGGCAAACAGTAGGGCTAGCAGCATCGTGGCAGCAAGCCCTCCATACACGCCCTCCCAGGACTTGCCTGGACTAACCCGCGGGGCTAATTTGCGCTTACCCCAGCGGCGACCAGCAAAGTAGGCGCCAATGTCTGCCGTCCATACCAGCAGCATCACAAACAGAAGCCACACCGCCCCGCTATCACGCAGCACGTTAAAACCTACCCAGCACGGCAGCAGTACCCAAACGCCCATGAGTAGACGGCGTGAAGTGGCTTGCCACTGCTGACTGCTTTCCGGGTAGTGCGTCACCCAGTAGAGGTTCAGCAACCAGCCAGCTGCGGCCAGCCACAACGGCCAAACTGCAAAGGCAGCGCCGCTCAGCCACAGCAGGGCCATGAGCACCGCCATACCGGCCACCAGCACCAGGCGCGTGCGCGAGACGATAACCCCCGCCAAGTTGGTCCACTCCCAGGTACCTAACAGCACGATCAGCGCTGTAAACAGCGCAAAGGCACCTCCCTGTAATCCAAACAGACCAATTAGCGTGACAGGAGCTAACCAGGCTGCGGTGATCATCCGCTGTTTAAGCACCTTGCGCCTCTATTTGTTCGTCGGTCATGCCAAAACGGCGACGTCGTAAGCAGAAATCATCGAGCGCTTTGTCGAAGGCCGCCCCATCAAAATCTGGCCATAACAAGGGCGAAAAGTGCAGCTCGGCATAGGCCAGCTGCCATAACATAAAGTTCGAGAGCCGCTGCTCGCCGCTGGTACGGATGCACAGATCCACCGGCGGTACTTGATCGGTGTTCATGGCCGCATCCAAGCGCGCTTCGTCGATGGCCTCGGGCGCCAGCTTTCCGGTAGCCACCTGCTCGGCGAGCTGGCGGGCGGCGCGGGCGATGTCCCACTGGCCGCCGTAGTTCGCGGCAATCACCAGATGCATGCCCGTGTTCTCGGCGGTCAGCGCTTCGGCGCGCTGAATATGCTTTTGAATCGCGGGGGAAAAGCCACGCTGTTCGCCAATAATCGACAGACGGATATTGCGCTCATTAAGTTTTTTGACTTCGCGTTTAAGCGCCATCAAAAACAGCTCCATCAGCGCATTCACCTCAGCGGCAGGACGTTTCCAGTTTTCGCTGGAGAACGCAAACAGGCTTAGCGTTTGAACGCCTCGCTCAGTTGCACGCTCAATCACCGCTCTTACGGCTTCGACACCGGCGCGGTGGCCGCGCACTCCCGACAGCCCCCGTGCCCGCGCCCAGCGGTTGTTACCATCCATAATGATAGCAACATGAGACGGCAGCGCTTCCTCGGATAGAGAAAGTGTCGTGCCGCCCGGCTGCTCTTGGGGAAGCTGCGGAGACATCATGGGTTCTCGCACCAAAGATCAGTCATAAGTAAGCCAAGCGATGGCCCACGGGCAGCTGAGCTACCCGTGGCTAAGTGAACGCAGGCAGTGATGTTCACAACAATCACTAAACCTGCATGAGATCCTGTTCTTTTGCGGCAAGTGCCTTATCGATCTCAGCGATATATTTATCGGTCAGCTTCTGGATTTCGTCTTCGCCCTGGCGCTGATCGTCCTCGGTAATTTCTTTATCCTTAAGCAAGGATTTGAAATCACCGTTAGCATCACGACGAACGTTACGCACAGCCACGCGCGCGTTTTCTGCCTCGCTACGTGCCTGCTTAATGTAACCCTTGCGCGTCTCTTCGGTCAGCATCGGCATCGGTACACGAATCACGTTGCCTGCGCTTGAGGGGTTGAGGCCCAAGTCAGAGGTCATGATCGCTTTTTCGATTTTAGCCACCATGGACTGCTCCCAAGGAGCCACCGCCAGGGTACGGGCGTCTTCAACGTTGACAGAAGCCACTTGGTTCAGCGGCACTTGGCCACCGTAATACTCAACGGTCACGGCATCCAGGATGCTGGGGTGAGCGCGACCCGTGCGGATCTTGTTGAAGTTGCTGTGCAGCGCCTCAACGCTCTTCTTCATGCGAGACTCTGCATCTTTCTTGATGTCGTTGATCACGTTGTTACCCTCTGTCTATCAGCGTGCCTTCCTTGCCCCCAACCACGAGGTTGAGCAGGGCACCAGGCTTGTTCATATCAAATACCCGCACCGGCATATCATGGTCACGTACCAGGCAGATTGCGGTCAAATCCATTACGCCCAGTTTCTGATCCAGAGCGTCGTCATAGGAGAGCTGGTCGTATTTTACGGCGTCGGGGTGCTTCACCGGGTCCTTATTGTACACGCCGTCCACCTTGGTGGCCTTGATGACAACGTCTACATCCACTTCAATGCCGCGCAAACAAGCAGCAGAGTCGGTGGTAAAGAAAGGGTTACCGGTGCCAGCAGAGAACAGCACCACGTCGCCAGACGTTAAATAACGGATGGCAGTGCGGCGGTCATAGTGCTCCACCACACCGCTCATGGGAATCGCTGACATCACCCGCGAGCGAATATTAGAGCGCTCCAGAGCATCACGCATGGCGAGGGCATTCATCACCGTTGCCAGCATTCCCATGTGATCACCCGTGACCCGATCCATGCCGGCTTCGTTCAACGCCGCACCACGGAACAGGTTACCACCACCAATCACAATACCGACCTGTACGCCAATACCGACCAGCTGGCCGATCTCAAGCGCCATACGATCCAGCACTTTTGGATCAATACCAAAATCGTGCTCACCCATCAGCGCTTCGCCCGATAGCTTCAGCAAAATACGCTTGTATTTTGACTTTGACTTATCGATTTTGGGGGCCGCAGTGGGGGTAGACTCTTGAACATCACGTGACATGGCATCTCTCCTGAGGCAGACCTGGGCACAGGTGGGCGAGGCGGCACCTGTATTTCACAGGGGCCGGATACACGAAGGCGTGCGCTCGCGCGCACGCCATCTTCTTACTGGAACCTCTGACCTTAGCGACGGCCAGCCTGTTCCATGACTTCTTTAGCGAAGTCGACTTCTTCTTTCTCGATGCCTTCGCCCACTTCAAAGCGAGTGAAGCTAACCACTTCACCACCAGCTGCTTTGACGAATTCAGCAACGGACTGGTTCGGGTCTTTAACAAACGGCTGCTCGGTCAGGCTGTTCTCGGCCAGGTACTTCTTCAGGCGGCCTTGAACCATCTTCTCAGCGATTTGCTCAGGCTTACCGGCCATGTCCGGCTGGGCCAGGATGATTGCCTTCTCTTTGTCCAGCTGCTCTTGCGGCATCTCTTCAGGATGCGCAACCGCCGGGTTGATCGCCGCTACGTGCATCGCAACATCTTTGGCTGCTTCGCTGGTGCCGCCTTTCAGAACGGTCAGAACGCCAATACGGCCACCGTGAACGTATTCGCCCACCAGACCACCTTCAACGGCATTCACGACAACGGCACGACGCACGCCGATGTTTTCGCCGATTTTCTGAACCAGCTGCTCACGAGCGGACTCAAGGTCACCCGCCATCACCGCTGCAACGTCTTCGTTTTTCGCCGCAAAGAACGCATCAGCAATCTTGTTGGCGAAGTCGATGAAGTTGTCGTCACGGGCAACGAAATCGGTTTCAGAGTTGATTTCGACCATTACGCCGTAGCTGCCATCTTCTGCTACACGAGTAACAACCGCACCTTCTGCAGCGGTACGACCCGCTTTTTTCGCGGCTTTAAGACCAGAGCTTTTACGCAGGTTTTCGATCGCGACTTCGATGTCACCGTCGGCTTCGGTGAGTGCTTTTTTACACTCCATCATGCCAAGACCGGTACGTTCGCGCAGTTCCTTAACCTGAGAGGCGCTGATAGCTGCCATGAGATTTCACCTCGGAAATGGTTCTAACTGAGAGTTAAACGCGCTACAGAGTATAAGCACGATAGATGACCGTTGCGTATCACTGTGCAGAGCGCTTGCCGGCATTCATCCGGCATGATCGGCCCGCCTGAGCGAACTCAAAGCGGGAAAAAGGGGGCATAAGGCCCCCTCTTAACACGATGCGGCTCAACCTGCCCGCCGCACCACTGCAGCCTTACTCGGCAGCTGCGCTTGTGTCGGCGGAAGCGGCTTCTTCAGTCACTTCGACGAACTCGTCCGGACGACCTTCTTTCGCGCGGCCACACGCGTCGGCAATCGCCTTCACGTAGATCTGGATAGCGCGGATGGAGTCATCGTTACCCGGGATCACGTAATCAACGCCATCTGGGTTAGAGTTGGTATCTACCAAGCCAATAACCGGGATACCCAGCTTGTTGGCTTCGTTAATCGCGATGCGCTCGTGGTCAACGTCGATCACAAACAGTGCGTCCGGCAGGCCGCCCATGTTCTTGATACCACCGATAGAACGCTCAAGCTTCTCTTGCTCACGCGTGGCCATCAAGACTTCTTTCTTGGTCAGCTTCTCGAAGGTGCCGTCTTCGCGCATCACTTCCAGATCACGCAGCCGTTTGATGGACTGACGAATGGTCTTGAAGTTGGTCAGCATGCCGCCCAACCAGCGATGGTTGACGAACGGCTGGCCAACGCGATTCGCTTCTTCTTTGATGATCTTGCTAGCGCTGCGCTTGGTGCCAACAAACAGAATTTTGTTGTTGGATGCCGCCATCTTCTCGACCACGTCGATCGCTTCGTTCAGCGCCGGCAGGGTGTGCTCGAGGTTGATGATGTGAATCTTGTTGCGCGCGCCGAAGATGTATTTGCCCATCTTCGGATTCCAGTACTTGGTTTGGTGACCGAAGTGAGCACCTGCTTTCAGCAGGTCACGCATATTAACGTGAGACATGGTAAAACTCCTGAAACTCGGGTTAGGCCTCCACGCACCCCATGGATCCGACCAGTAGCGTCGTTAAACGTCGCTAAAGGCACCCGGGACCATGTGCCGGTGCATGTGTGTTTTCAAGGCTTGCTGTTGTGCAACCCAGCGGTGCTGCGTTGCGATCTCGTTGCCCTTTCGCGTAGCGCCAGCCAGTATAGAAGCATTGGATGGCGATTGCAGGAAAGCGCGCGGCTTTATACCATATATCCTTACCAAGATGAAGTCACCGCCCATAAAACGGCGTTACTTCGCCGCTTCCATTTGCCGTTTATCACTTGCATTCCAATACTTGCTGTCACCCACTTACTTAAATCCCACATCGAGAATTCATGAACGTTCCTATTAAGACGCCTTCTGAAATCGAGAAAATGCGCGAAGCCGGTCGCCAGGCGGCCAGCGTTATCGAAATGATCACTCCCCACGTTAAAGCGGGCATTAGCACTGGCGAGATCGACCGTCTGTGCCACGAGTACATTGTTAACGAGCTGGGCTCGACACCGGCACCGCTGAACTACCACGGCTTTCCCAAAGCAACCTGTACCTCCATCAACCACGTGGTGTGCCACGGCATCCCCGATGACGCCAAAAAGCTCAAAAACGGCGACATCATGAACCTGGATATCACCGTGCGCACACCGGATGGCTACCACGGCGACTCCAGCGTGATGTTCGTGGTGGGCGACACCATTCAGGGCGAACGGCTGTGCCGCATCACCCAAGAGTGCCTATATAAAAGCATTGCGCTGGTGAAACCCGGCGTGCGTCTTTCTGAGCTTGCCCGTGTGATTCAGCAGCACGCCGAAGCCCATGGTTACTCGGTGGTACGTGATTTCTGCGGCCACGGCATTGGCGCGGACTTCCACGAAGACCCGCAGTTCCTGCACTACGACGGCTATGCACCGGATGCCGACATCCGCCTAGAAGCGGGCATGTGCTTCACCATCGAGCCGATGATTAACGTGGGCGGCTACAAAACCAAAGTGCTGCGCGACGGCTGGACCGCCGTCACCAAAGACCGCAGCCTTTCGGCCCAGTGGGAACACACCCTACTGGTCACCGACACCGGCGTTGACGTGCTCACTGCGCGCAGCGACGAAGACTTTAGCTTTCTGAACGCCTGATGCTTCTTCACCACTACCGGTTCGAGCCGGACACGTCGCTTTTCGATCTCGACCTGTTTCGCACCGAGCTTGCCGGGTCGCGCTCTCCTATCGCCCCGTTTAAAGCCGCGCTGCGGGAAATCCAAGCACGCCTGGATGAACGCTTTCGCGCCGGCAGCGATATTCGCGACTTGGTACGCGGCAGGGCTTGGTATCTTGACCAGCTCCTCGCCATTGCCTGGGCGCAGCATGCTTGGCCCGACGACGGCGTTGCGCTGGTGGCCGTGGGCGGCTACGGGCGTGGTGAACTGCATCCCCATTCGGATATTGATCTGCTCTTGCTGCTTGAGCACGACGACGATACCCCCTACCGGGAGCCGCTGAGCGCTTTTATCACCTTCCTCTGGGATATCGGCCTGGAGATTGGCCACAGCGTTCGCTCGCTCAACGACTGCGAGCGGGAAGCCGAAGCAGACGTCACAGTGATTACCAACCTGCTGGAGTCGCGCCTCATTGCCGGGCCGGACAGTCTGCGTGAGAAGATGCGCGAGCGCCTGAGCACCCCGAACCTATGGCCCGCCGACCGCTTTTTTGAAGCCAAGTGGCAAGAACAAATTGCTCGCCACTACCGCTACAACAACTCCGAGTACCACCTGGAGCCCAACCTCAAAAGCTCCCCCGGTGGCCTGCGGGATATCCAGATGATTGGCTGGGTGGCTAAGCGTCACTTCGGCACCGAGCAGTACACCGATATTGTCGCCAACGGCTTTATGAATGACGCGGAGCTGCGCATTCTCAGCCAGGGCCAGGCGTTTCTTTGGCAGGTGCGCTACGCCCTGCATATGCTCACAGGCCGAGCCGAAGACCGCCTGCTGTTTGATCACCAGCGCACCATTGCCGAGATGTTTGGCTTTAGGGATACCCCCGAGCGGCTCGCGGTCGAGCAGTTCATGAAACGCTACTACCGCCACGTGACGGCCCTCGCCGGGCTCAACGATATGTTGCTACAGCACTTCGACGAAGTGATTTTGCGCGGCAAGGAGTCGTTGGAAACCGTTAAGCTGAACGAACGCTTTGAAACCAAGGGCGGCTACATCCAGGCGCGCTCCCGCAACCTGTTCCGCGAGCGCCCGGCGGCCATGCTAGAGCTCTTCCTGCTGATGGCCAAGCATCCGGAAATCGAAGGGGTACGCGCCGATACTATTCGGCTGATTCGTGACCACCGCCACCAAATTGACGACCACTACCGGGAAGACCCACGCCACCAGCGGCTGTTTATGGCCATTATGCGCGCGCCGGGTAACGTCCCTCGCCAGCTGCGGCGTATGAACCGCTACGGCATTCTCGGCAAGTACCTGCCGGAGTTCGGCCGCGCGGTGGGGCTGATGCAGCACGATCTGTTCCATATCTATACGGTGGACGCCCACACCCTGCGCCTGCTGAAATTTCTGCACGGCTTCCGCAAGCCCGAGGCAAAGGACGACTTCCCGGTGGCCGCCAACCTGATCCATCAGCTGCCTAAGCTGGACCTGCTGTGGATTGCCGGCCTGTTCCACGATATCGGCAAAGGGCGTGGTGGCGACCACTCAGAAATCGGCGCGCGGGACGTCGAACAGTTCTGCCATCGCCACCATATTTCCCAGCACGACACCAACCTGGTGAGTTGGCTGGTGGAGCATCACCTGCTGATGTCGATGACCGCCCAAAAGCGAGATATCAGCGACCCGGATGTGATCCGCGACTTCGCGCTGATCGTGCGCGACGAGACCCGCCTGGACTACCTTTACGTGCTCACCGTTGCCGATATCAACGCCACCAACCCCACGCTGTGGAACGGCTGGCGGGCATCGCTTTTGCGCCAGCTCCACGCGGAAACTAAACGTGCTCTGCGCCGTGGGCTGAAAAATCCACCGGATCGAGACGACTGGGTGCGCGAAACCCGCACTGAGGCGCGCTCGCTGCTGCAAACAGTCGGCGTCGATAGTGGCCAAATAGACCAGCTCTGGGAGTCGCTGGGGGAAGATTACTTCCTGCAGTACGCACCCAGCGAAATTGTCTGGCAGACTCAAGGTATTCTGGCGCACCAGCCGTCACCGCTGCCGTTGGTGCTGATCAGTGCTCCCACCGCCGACATGGCCGAAGGCGGCACCAAAGTGTTCATCCACACCCGCTCGGTGGATGACCTGTTCGCCGCCACTGCTGCCGCCATGGAGCAGCTC
>MDTE01041490.1_pt1 | contig 11454 bp, 25 predicted proteins | sample 811231 | NCBI WGS metagenome assembly MDTE01 (sample SAMN05326651, study PRJNA326480) | marine metagenome | isolation source: seawater | place: Indian Ocean: Red Sea | collected 2010
AATTCCGATAAAGTCAAGTATTTCTTTTATTTTTTTATGATTATCCTCGAATAATTCTTCATAAAGTATTGTATAAAGATTATCTTGTGGATTTTCCCTATAATAAAGAAACTTTTTAGCTGCTTTTTCATACAACTCGATGCTATGGTCTTTAGGAATCTTTCCTTTAAATCTTCTATTCAAAGAAGAGAATACCCAAACAGGATTTCTAAGAATAAAGATTCTTTGATAGTCTCTCTTGTACTCTCCTTCAAAAAACTTTTCTTGAGTCAAAGGAGACTTACAAAGAGAAAACTTATAAGGAGAAATAACCTTGGGTAGCTTATCTCGCTCGTCAATTACCTCATCGACCTCTTTTGCATGCCCAATAATAGATTTTAATATGGATGTGCCACAATGCCAAAAGCCAAATATTAATATTCTTTGAGTTTGATATGGAAAATTTTCCCGCAATTTCGCTTCGCCTTTGCCCCCTGCCCCGTCACAAGTCGCCTTTGATTGCCTGAACCACTATGACCAAGACAACTGATACTGCTAGACCCATAAAGACCTTTAATAAATCTTTTACGACCACTGGAAGTATTCTTTTTGTCATTCCCTTATGCCAAGTTGCTATCGCTAGTTCTCGACCACATAATAAACCTACAAACACCCAAGTTGTGGACATTGGTACGTTCGACCACTCTTTAAACACCAGAAGAATGGCAGCATATACAAAGTCTACTATTGTTGCTGACCTCACAAACCTTGTCGATGACTTGTTTGCTACAATCTCCTGAATCTTTCCTCCACCCTCGTAGAATACTAGACCTAGCATTGATAATACCAGAATAAGAACAAATGTCAAGTAAAAAACATCAAGTTTCCTTGGTAAGAATACAGCAATGTTTGCCATATCATGTGACAGCCAAGTAAACCATAGAAAGCCTGTAGTTCCCCATTGAAGTCCTCGCCAGATGCGCTCCTGCTTCTCTGGTATTTTCTTTCTCTCGTTTATTAGCTTAGATACGCCAATCCATATAACATAAGCTGCCACTGCTGCCACTGCGTATCCCATTACGGACTTTACCAGCATCTTTTGGAAAACTATACCAGTTGAGAATACAGACAAGACTAAAAATGTTGTAGATACTGGTATCCCTACCCTTGTTAGACACAAAAGAATAGCAGGTGCCATTATGTGATACCACTCTATACTAACTGGAGGAATTCTATCTAACCTCCCGAATGTTATGTCACCAGAGTAGTTAAACCAACTCCACAGGATTGCTGTGGCTGCAACAATAGATGCTGCTATCCAGAGCTTCCACCAAGCTGTCTTCTTGTTAGACACCATAAAGGTTCCAAGTGTCTGGACAGCATCGTTACTTATCACTGATGCTCCAGCTATTGTGGCACCGACGATAGCAAAAACTTGTTCTATCATTATCTTCTCGTTTGTATTTGTCTACCCTGTTCTATGGCTTCCTGAACAGCGTATTCGTCTAAGGCTAGGTAAAGAACTATCCCAATAAAAACTATTACAATAAAATCTTTCATTCTTCGTCATCATCCCATACTTCATCTTCTCTTCTCCAGCCATTTTGAACTGCTTTCTTGTGAGCCCAAATGCAATGACCGAAAAATACTACCAAAAATGTAACAATACTTGGAACAAAGTAGACAGCGAGTGATTCAATCATTCTACTCCTCCGAGATTTGATAGAATTCTCTTCGATAGTACTTCCAAGATGTCATTTATAATATTTCCGTTACCACTGGGTTCCCAGAACAACCATAACATTATACCACCAACAACGAGAACTGTAAGTACTCTTTTTAGAACTCCGACATTCATTATGCCCAAGCTCCATTGTAGTTGTTGCCTTCTAAGACTCTGTTGTAAGTGTCAATAGTTGAGAAGATGGCTTTCTTTGGCTCGGTAGAGTACTCGTGCTTCTCACCGAAAATCTCAATCCAATCCTTAACCTCGCCATCAACATTTGACTTAAACAGCAGAACCTCTGGGTCAAATACCTTAGAATAGCTTGCGAGAATATACTCCTCCCCATTAGAGAAAAGGATACGATTCCGCTCACCTTCTTCTTGAACTTTTACTATGTTAAACATTCTTACTCCTCCTCTTCCCATAAATTCATACAAACATTCTCAGAGTAACAATTTTCGTCACCCTCTTCAAAACACTTTAAAAGCAAGTCGTCAACACACCCAGGAACTTGGTCTCCACTTCTGACCCTCGGATTACAAGCAATGTATACGCTTTGCTCTTCTCCACAATAAGTCACAGAGTGTGAATAAGTTTCGTGCCAGGGTTGACACTCCTCACTGTCAACTGGATACGATGTGGTCTCTGTGCCACAAGCCAACAAGAGCGTCAATACTAACGCATCAGCAAATATAAAAACCATCTTTCTCACTTCCTTCACCCGTACCTTTCGGAAAGCTCCTGCTTCTCAAACCAATCATCCTCGGCAAAGTGAGGATGCTTATTCTCTTTGTTTCTGTAGTATTCATTTACCTCATGTGCTGCTCGCTCACGGAGACGTTCAGCAACGGCAGATGGGAAGCTAGTAGAGGACTTGGCTAACCACTTGTTATTACAATCTTCTTTAGCGAACGGGCGAAGATGATGAAGACCAGCAAACTGTCTTTCTTTATCGTTGTAAACAAAGACTTTGCTTACCTCGCAACGAACTGGTGCTTCTTCTTCACCGAACATCTTTTTAGCACCAATCCAAACACGAAACGTAGGGACTTCGTACCTACTCCAGTATACCTCACCAGATGTGGGCTCTTGCTCTCTGAAACGCTCTTCTTGGTAAGTGACACCAGCTTCCATCTTGTCACCAGTCACCATGTAAGAACCTGTCAACTCTCTCCAAAAGAGTTTTTGTTCAAATAAAGCACCGACACCAGCACCATGACACTGGAATTCCAAAAGGGCACGACTGATTGAGCCCTCAATTGTCTTGAGTGCTTCTTGCTTTCTACGCTTGAGATGAGGACAGGTACGACGATTGTGACCTAAGAGACCACAGTAAGAACACATCGTACTGGAACCTTTCTTTCTTCCTGGCTTCTTGTAGTAAGACTCGCTGAACTTCTTACTTTCTTCTGAACGCTCTGGACACGTTCGAGCATTGTGCCCATATTTACCGCAATAACCACAACGAACTGACATAACCTTTTCCTTTCTCTTTACCTTACTCTTAGATAATAGTGGAAATGATTCCAGAAGTCAAGGATAAAATGAAGATTATTTTAAGATTTCTCCATTCTTTTCTAGAAAGATAGTAAGATTTCTTACCAAGACGAATGTGGGTGTAGACCAAGTGACGTTCAAGTCCTTGATAAAGTGTGTAGTGTTTTATCTCCATGAGTGCTTTCCTTTCTTGACTACATGGAGACAATAACACTATCAGGAGGGTTTGTCAACAACTTTTCTCGATAAACTGTGCTGAGTCTGGGCACCACTCGAAAGCGATGCATTTGTTGTTCTTGTCAGTCAACTGCTTTTGAAACATGACTCTTGTAATCAATTGGTGGTTGCCTTTCACTCGCTTAGGGTTGGTGTTCATATCGGCGAAGTAATTCAACATTTTTTCTCTGCCTTTGTCTACCGAAGAAATAGAGGTCAATGCCTTTCCGATTCTCGCAACAATCCAAGCGTCCTTTCGCTGGTCTGGTGCGTTTTTCCAACTCAGATACAATGACCTTTCGATATCAGCCTGATAGCCCGTATCACACAACTTATCGACATTGGTTGTGTTGCCAAGATTAAAGTCTACCCCAAAGAATCCTTTCCACTGCTCGTCAACCTCATCAGGTGTCGGAGAGGGAGTAGGCTCAGAATGTCCAAGCTGAAGGGCAGTGTTTATCAAGCGTGTTCGATATGAAGCCTGCTCTGGCTTGTCATAATCAGGCTTATCCATCAACATTTCATATAAAACTGGAACACATTCTTCTTTTTCAATTTTTGGGTTTCGCATCATCAATGTGCGATACTTCGTGCGAAGTTGTTGAACAACATCTCCTTCCTCCTCTGGCTCTACATCAGAAGATTGATTCGTGTTAGACTTACTGGCTGCTTCAAGAGCGGCATCGAGAACGTCAACAAGAGGTGTCTCGGAAGGAAATTTAATGACAATCGCTGGTTGAAGAGATTCCATCTCCTTGAAGCAATACCCTCGACCATTCCCCACGATAGGGGCACGTACAATCTCCTCTTCATCGAAAAACTCAAAAATAATAGGAGACTTCTGCAGTGACTCTGGGTCTTTTCCGAAGAATCTTATCTTATTCTTCTTGATTCTTTCAGGTAGAGTGTTGTTCTCTCTTACCTGAAAGTTGCCCATCCATTCGTAAGTAGGGTCCACCAATGTCTGATAGTCGAACTCTTCGACTAGCTCGATAGTGATTCCCTGATTGTCCATCCAAGTTTGTTCAAGCGAGCCCCACACCTCGTTAAGCCGCACGTCGGGGTCCGAGTGAGGCGGGGTCATTCTCAATCTCTTGTGGGCATCCTCCATCTTCTTCCGAAGAGTGCCTCTATTTCGACTTGGTAAAATATTTACCACTTTATTTGACATATAAATGCCCTTTCGTTTTATATCAGGGTCCATTCCCCGATTACTCAAACACTATACTATGCTTTTTCCTTCTTGTCAACAAATAATTCTATTCTTTTTTCGGTAATATCAATATAATGCTGTTCGAGGTCAATGCCAATAAACTTTCTTCCCTCGTTGAGAGCTGCAATGCCTGTTGAGCCCGAACCACAAAATGGGTCGAGAACAACTCCACCAGCAGGAGCAAACAATCTAACCAAGTGTGTCATTAAAGAGATTGGCTTTGGAGTAGGATGGTCGTTAAACTCTCCTCTCTCCTTTCTAGTAACCCTCGGAGCATAAAAATACTTTTGATGCTTTGGGTCATTAAAATATCCAATGATGTTCATTGGAATCCTACCTTTAGGGTTAGCGTCTTCCTTACCAAACTCTGCTTGGGTGCCAGTCGTACCAGAAATCTTGTCGTGACCACACTTGGGGCACCCAAATGGTAAGCCCATAAACCCACTAAAGAAAGCAAGAAAATACTTCTCCTCATTTGTAAACTCGTGGCGGCAGGCGGTGTTGGCGCATCTCTCACTCTTTCCAAACATTCTTCTCTGGTGCCCTCCCTTTACCCAACCAGTAGGGGGTTTGCCCTCCCAAGGAGTTCTATTATTATCTGTATCGACAATACCTGTTCCCCACTTGTCAAAGTTTGCTTGAATTGTACCTTCAGGTTTCTTCTGGGCAACAACAATAGGCTCATGTGCTGGCTTGAGACCATTCTTTCTTGCCATCTTAGTTGTAATCATCCAAATGATTTGGTCTTTAATTAAAAGTCCAGACTCATCGACTGCTGTAGCCATCCTATGATATAGTTGTGGACTGCAGAAGCTAAGACAGAATCCTCCAGGCTTTAATACCCGCTTCACCTCTTGCCAGATTTCAACAGTTGGTACTGAATGGTCCCAGTGCTCCATACCCATGCCATAAGGTGGGTCGGTAATACAAGAGTCAATTGAATTATCTGGACAACTCTTTAAGACCTCAAGAGAGTCCCCAGTGAAAAGTTTATGAGACATACTTTAAAACCCTTTCTTCACAGGCTCTCCTGTTAGCATGTTCAAAGTAATTGGACTTTGATGCTCCACCTTTTTGAGTGAACATAGGTCTATTATAATAGTCTATGCCTCTGTTGAGTGAGTCAGCCAGTTTTAGCTCCTCGTTCATCTCAGCTAAAATCTCCTGAATCCTAGCATGACCTTCAGCAATGATTGCTCTCTGTTCCGAGTCCACAATGTCATCTCCCATAAACACAGTAGTTTCATTGACACGCTCTGAGGCAAAAAGATAAATATACTTTTCACAAGGCAGTCCACTATTAAATGTTGGGTAGGTCTGTTTAGAACTCTTACACTCCAAGAAGTATAGCTTGCCCTCGTGATTCACAATAAAGTCGGGGCTTGCGTGGGTACCACAAGGTTGGCTAACGTAAGAATTATTTGGAATACCCAAGAGATTTGTTTCATCATGGAGCGCCAAATCTCTATCTTCAAGAGATATAGGACTTTTAGAACTCTTCCTCGAAGGTAGGTTGGAGTCTCTAAAGCCGTGCGACTCAAGCAGGTCTTGTACTGCGTCCTCATGCTTACTAACATTGTGTACTGCTCCCGAAGCAGCGGCATAGTTTTTGTAGTAAGGCATCCGAAGAACTTCTTCCATAAAGTTAGAAAAACTGTTCATATTTTCTCCTTTTTATAATTTTGTAGGTATATTATATCAAATAGATTTAGGTTTGTCAACAACTTTGTTGTCTAAAGCATCTCTTTCTCTGGCGAGGTGATAGATTTTTTCTTGTAGCCTTGAGATTTCCCTCATTGCTTTGATGATTTCTTCTTGAATCTGTTGTCTAGTCTTCATGTTCATCGTACTCGTATGGGCAATGTCTGCATCCTGTACCGCAGCAGAATCCTCTCTTTAAAAGATAATAGGAGGTCATAACTCTGTTGCCAGTCAAGGGGTCGATGTAATACTTTTCTTTATTACGGCTTGCTTGCTTGTCTAAATCTGAAAATTTTTGCGCCAAGTTCATCTCTCCGTTGTCCCCTGATAATGATAGAGACCGCACGCCCTTCTAACAAAATCCGTAGATGGTCTCTCGCATTGTTCAGCCACAAGACCGTGACAGTAAGCGTTGTTGTCGTAATCCCTCACCAAACATTGTTCGTTGCACTCTGATAAATGCCATATAGATTCTGGATTGTGGCAAACGTATGTTATAATCTCTCTTAATGGCTTCTCCTCTATCATTGATTCATCTCCACAAGAGAGTAGAGAAAGACTAATCAATAGAATACCTTTTAATGTCGTCATACCTTTCTAAAAGAGAGTACCACTCGTTAGTCTTCCTTCCGTTTGCCCAGAGCACCCAGCAAGAAATCCTGTTGTTGTGATATTCAAAAGGTTCTGGTTCTTTATCTTCTATTTCAAGTATAATCCCAGGTCTCCTCTTCTCTGAAGTTGCTCCAAAGAATGGTGAACGGAAGTCTACTAAATCCCCTACCTTAAGTTCCCTCAACTCTTTTCCTTTCAAATTCGGAGTAAAGTTGTATCTGACTTCTCCACTCCATTGTTATCTCTCCTGTTGCCCAGAATACCCTGATGCCGACTTCATCAAATATTGACAAAACTATTCCGAGTGGTGGTGTCCTCATTTCTTCGCCGTCCTTAGTGACGAATACCCAAGACTGACCTTCTATAAAGGTTATCAAATCTCCTGGCTTAAATTGAGCCATTTTATCACTGAAACCTGAAGGTCTTATCACCTACTCATCCAACTCCTTTGCTTTTTGACACATTCTCAACCCAAGAGCAAAAAGAACAAAGGAATATAAAAAGTATTCTTTTGCTGAGATAGAGAATTCATGCTGTAGCTCGGGTGGTATCATAAATCCCTGGATTAGCGAAAATCCTCCGTTTATGACTCCCAATATCATGAACATTGGTCCGATTCTCTTCACGGCTTTTCCCCTTGTAGAGCCTGTACCTGTAATAACTAGGTAATTTTTTTATAAATCTGGTAACAAAAATAAAAGAAGAAGGCTGTGGTTGCCCAAGCTGCGACAGTTACGAATCCCTCTATCACTGCCATGTCCTGAGATACTGGTAGGTAGTCATACAATTTTATTCTCCCTGGTAAGCCTATCTGTCCTAACTAGGCTTTTCTGAATGGTTCCTGTTTCTATATGCTTCAACCTGCACATAGAACCATAGTCCAGCACTTCGTGAACCTCAAACTCGGGCTCAGTGTTCCTACTGAAATTAAGAAATACTCTATCGCCTTTTTGAATCTTAATCATTTTTCTTCTCCTGCTCTACTAACTACTCTTAGAATATCCAACATGTCATCGGCAGTAATCTCATAGCCGTTTTTTAGGTAGCGAACCTCGTGTAATCCTTCAATCTTTTCATCAACTGCTGTGACAATAGCCAAACCAGCACCGTTCAACATTGCGGCAGGATTCATTTCTACAAGGTCTCCAACCTTAAGTTTCAAAGAGCCCATCTCTCTAACCTCATTTGGCATGTTCCCAAACATTATAGCACACTCCTAGCGATGTTAATATCTTTCTGCTGTTCTTCAGTTAGTTCTTCATATTCTCTCTTGACAAACTGTCCATTATCAAGAAGGCAATCCCTAATTGGTGGATACTTGGAGCCCTCTGTCCATAATCGTTTTGCCCGAGGGTGACTCACGAACTTCAAAACTTTCCAAGAATTACTTCGTTCTGATGTTTTCAAGTTTGTGCCAAAGTCGTTCAAATTCACCAAGACAGAAACGTAGTCCTTAGTTCGCTCAATGAGTATTCCCAAAGATTCATCACGTAGGATTTCAAAACTACCACAGGAGGCGAGGTGATTCAGAGACACGAAACCGAGAGCACCATATCCTTTTCTAACCTGAACTATCTCCTTTGACTGAATGAGGGGTGTTTTCGTATGCTGTGGTGTCGACGTCACAGTATTCCTTCCCCAGTTATCTCTTTGCCTCCTTCGGTTTCGTTCCCAGTAATCGTATTGTGATGGTGAAAAAGGGACATGGTAGTCGCTGTCTGCAACGCTTTCTTCGTAATCATCATACCCGTCGTCATGTTCATTATTCCAACGTCCCTTGCCAGAAGGGTTTCCAGTCTTTGATGGATATCCACTCATCAGTTTATCACCTCCAAATCTTTTCTAAATACTTTTGCTTTCTGTTCTCCGAACAATACCCAGAACCAATCTTCATAAAGTCTTATGTTTCCATCACGAACACGCTCAAAGACAAGTCCAACCATGTCTTTGTTTTCTTCTCGCCACCCTGGAGTGTTCTTGTTCGCTGCCGATATCCACTTTACAAGATTGCCTACTTGAATCACTTTTTCCCCTTCTTTGGTAAGTTTGGTCTAATATAATAAGCAAAGATATGATAACCAATGTTTACTACTGTTCTTACCACAGGTAGTCTTGAAAAGCAAACACTTTTTTTAAATCCCATCTCTTCATACATACGACGAAAGGTCTCTGGACCCATTGTTTGCTCTCCGTCGAACTCTCCAATCATTTCAGATTCAAAGTCACGACCATCAGAATTGAAGTCACTACTGCTGATATCAACAAACTCAATACCACAGGACTCTCCTCTCTTGCGAACAGCGTTTATCTCTAACGAGCACACATAGCAGGATTCATCATAATAAACTTTTTTACTCATTTCTCCACCAAGTTCAAGTCAAGTGGGAGATGCGGAGTATCCTCACGCTCTCCTGCCCAAGATACTGATATAATTCTCCATTCCTCTGAGTCATCTATCTTGGAAACTACTCCAACCATTTCAGATGTTGTTTTGTTGTATTTCTTTGGGTCTAGGCGAACCAAGTCACCCAACTGAAAATGTCTATGCGACGGCATTTAACACCTCCATATCTTTTGAATAGTACCAAATAAAATCATCACCGAAGTCTACCCTGCACTCTTCTCTGGTAATATGCTCACCATCAGAGTTTGAGAAACCTCCCATACGAACTTCTGTTATTACACCTACTCTACCATTCCACCAGAAGTGTCCCGTAGGCATTTTAACTAAACTACCAACTTTCATTGTACTACCTCAAAGAACTCGGCATTGCTCCAAGTTTGCTCAAGGAAAGGATTTTCCGAGCAGTGGAGTCGCAACTCCTCATAACCTCGTTCATTACGAGTTTCCAAAACTACAAAGAGTCTGCTGAAATCAAAACCTATTGCTCTTACCAAATTACCTTTTTTCATAACCATCTCCTTTACCTTACTCTTGTTTATAACATTGTTCGGATGGATATGTCAAGGACTTTGTTCATTTATTTTCACTGATGACCTCTAAGAACCGTTGTTCAATTGGTCTAATCCACTCGTTGGAAAACCAATAAACATTCTTGAGAACAGAACCATCTTTTGGTGATGACTCCGTATAGTCCGAAGTGATAACCCCCATCATTTTAGGTTCTCGCTTGCCTTTGTAAGTCCATATTACCAAGTCGCCTGCTTTCATTTATCCTCCGTACAAGACATAGCCAATTAGATAGCAGGTTCCGTAGAACACTGTAATGGTTAATAAAGTTTCTAACACTCTACGCTACCACCTCAAAGTGTTGTGTTACTCCCATTTTACTATGGGCAAGTTCTTCGCCATTGCTCCAACGAACGTGGACTGAGTAAGGAGTGACCTCAAGAACAACGCCAATACCTCTAACCTTGAAATCTTCCCAGTATTCTCTCTTTGTCTGCCACTCTGGGACTTTTACTAGATTACCGACCTTCACTAACTACCTCCCAATCGCTTGGAGAATGGAACCCAGTGTGTCCCAAGAACTGAAATGCCAATGGACTAGCAAAAGTTACAAGATGAACACCCTCGTGTTCAGCAAACTTGGGATTCTTGTGTCTTACCAAATCACCGACTTTCATTATTTCTCCTCTCCAACGCAGCAGCGAGCAATGCCTCGCAACCTTCTTGCCCGTGCTCTTTCCAAACTTGAAGTAACAAACGAAGTGCTTCTCTGACTTCTTGATTAGTCATTTCTTTTCCTTTCTCTCCTAACCACATATTAAAGATACCGAAGAGGAAGGCAGAAGTCAAACAAAAAGCGACATTATATGTAAAATAGTTATGAACATGATGCCAGCAGAGAATATCCCAACACCTAACTCTGCTTTTCTTATTGCTTCTTTAAATTCTTTATTCTTCATTGCTTCCCCATTACTGAATGTTTATAACAAACTGGTTGATAAGACTCTGCTCCACCAACCAAGACTTTCTTTTCTTCTTTCGCCAACCTTTCCGTATAGAAAGCATCGGCACCACACTTGTAACATACTGCTGGGCAGATGTCAATGCTTGTTGCCCAAGGCATTATCTTTGTCATCTCTTGAAATGGTTCATATCCTTTTGGTAGGAACTCCGAGGTAGAAGAAAGTTGCAACGAGGACACGAGAATAGTCTTGCCTTGTTGGAATAGTTTTATCAAAGCATCTGCTGAGTCCTCAATCATAAAGAGTTCATCAACGCCCACAACATCAAAGTCTCTGGATAGGTTGTAGATTTCAAAACCTTTCTCAACCAAAGCACACTTGTGCTCTTGTCCCTTGTGGGTTACAACTGTCTCTTCTGAGTATCTCTTATCCATTCTTGGCTTGAACAGAATAGTCTTCTTATTCTGATACTGGTATCTCTCCAATGCTGCGAGCATTCTTGTTGTCTTGCCTCCAAACATCGGTCCAGTAAAAACTTTGAGTTGTGGATTCACCCCTCCTCCCTTTCTTGTAATGCGATGAGCCTGTCTATATAAAACCTTGCCTTCTTTAAATCTTCCAATGGTTTGCCTTTGAG
>MDTE01059159.1_pt1 | contig 11454 bp, 8 predicted proteins | sample 811231 | NCBI WGS metagenome assembly MDTE01 (sample SAMN05326651, study PRJNA326480) | marine metagenome | isolation source: seawater | place: Indian Ocean: Red Sea | collected 2010
GTCCGAGTCTGTCCAAAATCTGGACTCTAGGACCAAGACTTGAACAGTTAAACTTGACTCGGACTCCGAGTCGGAAAGTTGAAATTCCCGGGCTCTAGAAGAAAGAAAGAGAGAGAGAGTCGCTTATTGTGGCTAGCCCCTTTGCACAAATCCCAAGCGCGTCGCCACGGTTCTTGTTGGGACTTGAAGTCCTGAGCCCGTTTTTAAATTCTGCACGCCGGCTGCAACTGCATGGATTCAGAAAGGCGGTCGCAACGGGGGGGGGTTGCAGTAAGGATGAGCGACCAAGTGGCGGCTCTGGACGCCGTTTGGGCCAAGAAGACGGATTAGAAGGGAGCCGGGTCATATCGCACCAGTGCGGGATCGTTCTGCCAAAACGTCAAATCTCGACGGCCTCAGGCCAATTTTTGTTAGGGCGCGAGGGCCGACTTTTCAGGGACTCTATATTTTATCTAGCTCGTTATAGGCTGCCTTGCATTTCGTTCACAAAGTGAAGGGATCCCTCCCTTGCTATGCTAAAGTCCCGTACTGTGCTAAACTTATGCGCACGTTGTACTTATCGATGCGCCGTCGCCTCAGTGCTCTCCGATGGACGAGTTCCCACTATCGGAAGTGGACTTCATGGTATAACGCAGACGAGACACACACATGCTATATTCTACGCAAGCCTCGAGAGAAACCAAATCTTGTATAAACTCCTGTAATCAAGCTGTATGTAACTCAACTCGATTTTATTTTGGGCCAATGGCAGGTTCGGGTTGATAAAGAAGAAAGGGGCGAGTGGATTGTCCTATCAGAGGAAGTGTATATCACCTAGAAAACAAGGTCACGTAAACTAAAAAAGTGCTATCAAACATCACTGCGTGTTGCGCTTCGATTCGTCGTACATTAATCTGTTCTCATCCTGCAACTTATGTAGAATGACTTCAATTTCGGGTGATTGGAAGATTCTGTCTTTCTTGCTCAAAAAAGAATTGGCAAGGGTCAAAAGCTCGTTGATGTGCACTTTTCCCCGTGTAGCATTAATAGACGCAAGCTGGGTATATGCGTCAACCAAGATCTTATGACGACCAACATCATCAACGTGCGGTTGCAAGCTGGCGTGACTTGATTGACTATCTGCATCGCTGGTTTTTCGTAGACGCTTCCCCGTCGCTTCAATGGCCTAAAATTTAATTGTTCAATATTCCGCAGTAGGTATTCGTTCAGATCTTTTTACAAAATCATCCTTATTGACAAAAGACCTGGACAAGGCATTAACTTCATGAGGACCAAGCTTTGCATCGCCGTACAGGGCGAAGCTGTGGAACATATGTGGTCATGTATATACCAACTGGAGGTTGCGCTGGAGTTTACGAAAGAAATTTGAGAGCTGCATGACAATCACGACCATCCACAATGTTGGAGAGCCGCACCTTGGAATGGGCCGTTGCAATTCGAATGAGAGACTCGAGGCATCGAGCCGTCACCTAGTATGAGTGGGACACAAGATAAAAATTTTTGTTTTTAAGTTACGTAAAGAGCACAATGAGTGGTTACCGGCAAGGTACGGTCGTCGGATTTGGAACGAAGATCTGCATAAGCATTCGCGATACTTTCGCGAGACTCCTCGCTAAGTTTCGGATCGACATTGTGCCGGGCGAATGATATGTACTTGCGCACAAAGGCCAAATTTAGCACTGCATCTTTGGGTGGAAGACTGGCCTGAGTAAGATTATGTTGTGTGCCCCTAGGAAAGGAATCTTCTGCGAAGGAACATGCAGGGGCAGTATCCGCAGCAGTGATAAGATGCCTAATTAAACAGAAAAAAGTACCACGTCAGCTTCGGAGACTAAAGATGAATTCTTTTTTACGTACTTGTTGAAGTCTATGCTTTTAGACTGGTGTTGTGTCTGCCAGATAGAACATGATTTACTTTCTGTAACAGTTTAGAAAATTAGAAATGAATAAGTCATGGACCAACCTTCACCGTGAAACTCATTTTGGTCAATTAAATCTGGGGGCTTAAGCACATCTACAGACTTGATTGAAGTATCTTGATCACGGAACCGGTACTGGTGAGAAGAGAGCACATGATTTGCAACATGCCTGTCCGATTCAGCATCAACGTTATCAAGCACTATAAACATAAGGTCAAAACGAGAAAGCAATGAATCCGGCCTAAAAGCACCAGGCAGTGCATTCGTGTAAGAAGGCTGTCCTGGACAATGCTACATGCAATCCCACATTCTCCTGAGGTCGTCGATCAGTATCATATTGACCGTAAACAGGATTTGCGGCAGCCAGTACTGCACATCTTGCGTTTAACGAGGCATGAATGCCTGCTTTAGCCAGAGTCACAGTCTGTTGTTCCATAACCTCGTGTATTGCCACCCGATCACCTGGGAGTACACATGCATTCCAGATAGGGGTCTTTGCTACATACCTGCCGACATCTTATCAAACTCGTCTATACACACTAGACCGCGATCAGCAAGAACAACAGCGCCAGCTTCCAAACGTCGATCGCCAGTCTCAGGATCCTGAGCAACCGCAGCCGTCAACCCAACTCCCGAAGACCCTCGACCAGTGGTACCTAGCTCAATTCAGATGAATGTAGTTGATTACGCTAAAAAATATGCTCAGCATCCGACTAACAGCTAGTGGTGCCACGCGCATTGAAGCCCGAAGTAATTGGCTCTTTGCCGTTGATGGATCGCCAACCAAAAGTACATTGATATCACCACGAAGACGGGATCCACTTACCAGGCTCTTCTCGGTCCCCCCAACCTGAAACCAATGTTTCTTAGAGTCGGATTATCGAGTTCATTGGAATAACGCATCGGGTAGCACAAGTTGTAGAATCAGAGCGCGTTTTATTGACTCGTGACCACATATCGAGGGGGCAAAACCAGCTCCAAGCGCGTGGAGTATGCGGCCAAATCCGGATGATACGGCGTCGGAGGTGTCTTGAATTGAGCGCTCAAGTTCAAGTTGCTTGGCCTGAAAGGTAAGAAGTGATTTTTTGGGAGTGCAGCCGGTTATCTTACAATTTTTCTGATATTTGCTAAATCTCTCGGACTTAAAGATGCCGCAGTATTGCCATGACCATGGAAAGTAAGCGAATTCGCCAAGACAACCGTGCGGAAAACACCGGAAGTAATTGGACTGCTGTGAGTCAACGCACGATAAATTCCTGAACATTTAACGCGGTCCCCCGGCTTTACTGTATCCACAAGATCATCGTCAAGGAAAACTTCTACCTAAACGCAAAACATCACCGTGCCCTTTGACTGCGCGCAGCGATATATGACGGAGCGGGGGAGCTGTCCTAGCGGAGCACTTTCAGGAGGTTCCTGGATTGTTACGCATTGATGATCCTTATAGACACTTAATCCAAATTCCGTTTCTAGTATATTGCCGTCCGCATCACTTGAGGGTGAAGACCTAGAGGCTTGCAGCGGGTGAATTTTGGGATTGTCCTTTGATTCAGTTTCAGCATTCACTACCGCCACAATATTCATGTCAAGCGCTGTCGAATCACGGTATTCACGGGTAATGTGTTGTTGCGTTGATGCACACCAATGAACAGAGCGCACCACTTTGGGCCGCGTGATTGAGCACCTTGTTATGACACCTTCAACGCAAACCATGGTACCTAGCTGGGATGCACGCAGTTCACGCGGAGATACTTGATGCGAACCGAAGGTGCCAATAAAACCAAGATGCGTCCGAGCAGCTAGAGAAATACTTTCACTTGTGTTTTTTTTCCCCGTAGCATATTGCACACGCTCGGTGACGACTTCTGTCCACGGCGCGAGAAAACGAAGAGGTTGCCGCAGCAATTGTGTTGCTAATTTGGGATCGAATTGCCGGATATCATTTACACTCACAAGTAGTCGCTGGGACGTTCTCCCATCTGCCGCTTTGGCCATCTCTCTGATTTGCTGGTCGTATTCACCCCTGTGCTGCGTGTCAAGAAACGCTGTGAATTGGCTCTTGTGGTCGCTATGAGAGGCTGTATCCATTCGATCGAAGTTTAAACGTGGACTTATCTTCAGCTAGGCTGCAACACACAGCCGGGCGTCGCTAAAACTACTAAACGGGTTTTTGACGACTTTGGAGCTCTCCCTCTCATCGTCATGACCTCCGTACAGACCCCCGACCTCGGGCGGGGCTACCGACCCCTCTCGGAGGCTTCATGCGAAAGCCGGTAATTTCGGATCGATTAAGACTCGTTCAGTACCTGGGTCCCCCCCCCTATCTTGGGCCATTCACGGCCATTCACGAGCCCATGCTAGCGCGGTGGTTATTTGGGGCTGCCGGTGCCATCGAACTGCCCGGGCCAAGTTGGATCAGCCTGGTCAAGCCCGGGCCGGCTTGGTCAAGCCTGAGCGGCTGGTGGGGAAGTATCGATTTACCTCCCTACTCGACGATTTTGCAAAAAAGATCTTCGAGGGGCTCATAAGGAGGCCTTGGGATGTCTAGGCGACCGCTGGCATGAGATTTCTGAAGGTGTTGAGTTAGTCGACAGGACGAGACAGGGGTATCAAAACAGGAGGGCCTGTAGTTGGCCTGTCATGAGAGGAAAGCAGTCAAACATGGGCGACGGAGCTGGGTATATTCAAAGCGATGAGTTGGCTGTCTTTTGGACACGTGGTGCGGAACTGACAGCGCGTATGGGTCTTCTGATGCACCAACTCCAGCGCGAGCGTGGGTTGATGACGCTGCATGTTGCTGACGCATCATGGGGCGCACAGTGTGCTCAGCGCCAGGATCATACACGCTACGATGATTGTGCAAATTAGGTCTCTGGCAAAGCAGCATGCAGTGTCCACAGCAGCGTGGGAAGAGACAGTAGCGTGGTTGCAATCATTTCGGACTAGTGTCCCAGAGGTTAAGTTAGCTCTGGGTCACGCTTCACGTCCGTTTGGCGAGCAAGTGGGACAAGCACCTGGTGAGCATTCAAACCCATTGTCGCAGAGGAGCTGTACATCACGTTTTGACTCCGCAGAAGCGGCATGGGCCAGAGCCATGATTGAAGTGGAGATGAAATTTGCCATGATGAAAAAAGATATAGACTCCATTCGACAAGTTGTCTTGGGAGGCCATGTAGACCAGCGGCGATATGCTGATGTAGCACGCAGCTATTCCGTAGTCCTGCGACGATTATTGGAGCTCCATGGGGCTGTTGTTCTGCCTCGTAGCAATAGTAAATTGCTAAGTTTTGTTCACATGCTTTTGCGTCTGAAGGAATATGCAGGTCTTCAGCGTGCACTGACCGCCGGGATGCTAGGTTTTAGGCTGGCAACAATCCCGCATTCTGAGACAGTAAGGTATGATTCAGATAGACCCACGTGCTCTATTGGTGAAGGCTGTCCTCAGTCATCGAGCTTAGAGCTGCTTCCAGGACGAGATGAGCTTCGGGCTGCCATTGCTATATTTTCAGAGCTCAAGGATAACTGCAGCGCCATCCGCTGCATGTTTTTCCCCGAGGATGAGCACACAGAGGCTCTAAGCCGCCTTGCACGCCACGTGAGAGAAATACTAAATGCACGGAATTTTGAGGCAGCAACTCGTGCTCCCGACGACATCGTAAGTCTCCACTGCGCCTTGCTCGGGAATACATGGGCCATAAGTCCATGGGGAAATGAGGGCAATAGGAGAGCGCACATTGACTATTTACCTGCTGCCCTTGGCCAAAGTGGTTGTGTATTGAACCAAGCTAATGCCGTGCATCTTGACCCAGCGAGCCTTTGGCAGCTCATGACAGATTGGATTGACAAGCTTCAGGTTGTAGAAATTGCGGCGCTGCATCATGTTCTTCCTCCCGACATCTACGAAATTCTTTACGCGTCCCAGCTCCGTTCCCACGGAAAACCAACATGGACGAGACGTGGCATGTCCCCTGAGGAAAATAGTGAAACCGAGAGAGATATCAAAATTGAAACAAATACGCAAAATTTGACAGCAGAACAGTGCAATCACATGTTGCTAGTACCCCGCTCATCTTCGCATTATTCTGCGTTCTCTCCTCTTCCCCGAGAGCACAATATTAGCGCAACTCGAACATGGGCGGGAATGGATGCGCAGCAGGGGCTTATCCAGGTCAGTGTGCATGATATCACCTTTGGTCAAGTTCTAGGAAGTGGTTCAACTGGTTCCACTCATCTTGCACTCTGGCGTGGCCAGCATGTGGCCATCAAGCTTGTACTGGCGAGACAAATGCCCAATGGCGTACCATCGCAGGCTGCCCAGCAACTCGTACGCGAAATATCGACTCTTGCAACACTCCGTCACCCTAATTGTGTACGCATCCTTGGAATTGCACGTGCCCCGCCTGTCTCTTGCGGTATCCTACTCGAGTTCCTCGCTGGCGGTAGTGTTGCGCAACACTTGCGCTTAGACGCACGGGTTGGTGAAAATCCCGATATGACGGGCCCACCATTCAAAACTAGATTGGGCATCATGCTTGATGTCAGTCGAGGCATGGCGTATATACATGCCATGGGCCATCTGCATAGGGATCTCAAACCAGACAACATCCTTCTTGATGCGGAGGGCGCGGCAAAAATCTCAGACTTCGGCCTCTCATGCCTCCACACGTCAAAAACATTGAGCGATGAACACACAGGAGGAACCGGCACCCTCCGATGGATGGCGCCAGAGGTCGCTCAACATAGGCCTTATGCATATCCGGCAGATGTATTTTCCTTTGCCATTTGTGCTTGGCAGCTTGCCCTCTGGGAGCCGAGGCCTTTCTCAAAATTCTCACCAGCTGAAGCAATTGCGAGGACAATTGCTGGAGGTCGTCCTTCGCTTGATCTTCTCCGACAGAAGGACCTACCGCTCGCCCAGTTGATTCAGCGATGCTGGTCTGTTGCACCTTTAGAACGTTGCACCTTTGGATTGATTGTTGCTACCCTCGAAGCCATTAGTGCACCGCGATCTGTTTGCTCAGAGTGCTCCCCGCAAGTTTGAGCAGTGGCATGCAGTTTACTTAGGCGTCTCTACAGAGTTTGGGTTCAGATTCTAATAATTTTTTTATTTTAGTTTATATGAGTATCATCTGAGTATCGTATCATTGAATCGTTTGGTGTACTAGTAAGCATGCTGACAAATGCTCCGGACTCTGCCTCGACAGCCGATAAGAGTGGATTTTTGCAGGTGGTCAACAGGATCTGTTTCGATGAAAAAGATCAAAACAAGAATCAGAAACATGGCTTTCGGGAGTCCGAAAATGAACGAGAGCAAAATGCACATACCGTCCGAAAATACTGCACGACCTCAACAGTGTCACCTGATATTACTCATGCAACCGAATGCCTCATTACATTTGCATCCACGCATGATATAGCAGTGTGTGCACATGGGGTTTCTCTGAGACTTCTCTGCCTAGGCGGCTGTTACGTTCTCCGATATGCTCTCCCCAATTGGGGTTCCAAGACAGGAAACTAGACCGGGCATGCGACATGCTTTACGAGATTTGTAGTGCGCAGGGATATAAAAACATGGTCAAGTCGGTGCCGCATGCTGTGCGGGATCTGCATGCAGTTTATGTTACACTTATAAGTTTAGATGGGTCGCCGCAGACTAAAAGATGGCGAACGCACTATTTGCTTCTTCTGTGGCTGGGTGTGCTCTTGCTAAACCCTTTTGACATGAACTCTTTAGTTGACGACGGCACAACGCTGGTTGCCGGAATTGTCCAATGCTGTACTGAAGCTCTCAACGAACCAGGTCCATCTCGCCAAGCAGCTGCATTCTGCATTTCGACGACTTTAACTCGGCAGGATGTATCGATCCACTTTATGGTTGACTTGGTTCATCAGATATCTAGTCTGCTTGCAGATCTTGGCAGCTTGGAAAGCCAAGCCCCCTTTGCTGCGATGGGCGCTGTTCAGGCACTAGCCGCAATATATAAGCGTGGCGACAGAACTCTGCTTCAGAAGCTCGCCGACAGAGTCTTTGAAGCTGTTCGACCCTGCCTTTTGGATGCCAAATACGGTACGATTCGAATTCTGAAACACTTCGTTATCAAGCTGGTCGCACGCCTTGGCATTGCCGTGCTTAAACCACGAAATGCTTCTTGGTGCTACACCCGAGGAAAAAGGACTTTGATGATGGATGGCTTTGAAAGCTGCTATGAAGTCTCAGATGCTGATGAGGAGACTGGGCAAAGGGCAAGTGTCGGGGTCGAAGATGAGAGATTCAAGCACATAGTAGAATCAGCTGTGGGTGTGCTCCTACAAGCCACATGCGACTCTGAGACAAAAATTAGGTGGTCTGCTGCGAAGGGGATTGCACGAATAGCATCTAGACTTCCACGTGGCCTGGCGGATGATATTGTCAAAAATATTTTGTCAATATTCACGGATCCTGGGTCCCATCATAATGATAATGCGTGGCATGGATCTTGCCTCGCCCTCGCAGAGCTCGGTCGTCTTGGCATCCTGTTGCCTAAGCGCCTTCCAGAATCACTTTCTGCCCTTGAAGTTGCCTTAAGATATGAGGTAAGACATGGGAGCCGTTCTGTTGGGGCCAACGTGCGAGACGCTGCTTGCTACGTAGCTTGGGCCTTCGCACGAGTATATCCTCCCTGTGTGCTCGGTCTCTATCTACCCGCTCTAATCGAAAAAATTCTAATGACAGCGGTCTTTGATCGAGAGGTCCATGTACGAAGAGCTGCCGGAGCGGCCCTACAAGAAAACATTGGTAGACAGGGAATTCAGGCTTTTGGTTCCATTGGCATCAAACTGACACAGACTTTGAGCTTTTCTGCCCTTGGTTCATGTGAGCGTGCGTATATTGAAATGACCCCTGTAATCGCCAAAATGGGCTACTGGGAAGCAGCCTTTGCAAAGCTGCTCAGAGAACTTGTTGGGCATTGGGATACTCGAATCCGCATTCTCTCGGCCAAATCCCTCTATGCTCTCGTGAACATTGTCAATGATCGATCCCTGCTGCAGGATATTGCACGTAGAGCCAGCTTGGTTCTGGCTCCTCTTGCGAGTGGAAGCAGGGACCTGGCCTTCCGCCACGGCGCTCTTCTTGCTCTTGCACATGTAATGCGTGCCCTTCGCACTTTTGATGATAATTATCTTTCCGCACAGCTGAGTACTGTAGTCCCTAGTCTCGAATCATCACGCCTTTACCGAGGCAGAGACGGTGATTTAGTGCGAATCGCTGCCTGCAGCTTCATTGCGGCCCTGGCTTCGTGCTCTTGCCCACTAAATGCCCCGACTCAATTGAGGCTGTTGGGTTCCTTAGATGATTCAAGTGGTCACGCCCTTGAGACTGTGCGCACCGCTGCAGCTACAGCAGTGCGCGTACTCTCAATGAGCTATTTTGGAGTGGTTGCGTACACAAACGGCGCTTTTAATGAGCCAGATGAAGTGCTATTATCTCAGACCGTATTCAAGTATCTGGACATTGTGCGCAAAGGGACAACCGCGAGCCTCGCCAGAGGCTCGTGTAACTGCCTCGGCGCCTTGCCTGCATGGCTTGTTGTCAGGGATAAATCAACACTTGATGTAGTATTTGAGACCTTAATTGTTCGTGCATGGCGCTTCAACATGGTTGCTGGCGAAAAGGATGCTGAAACAAGGCGCGGTGCTTTAGTTGCACTCAAGGAAATAGTCACCATCATCGATTCAAGACATCTGATACGGAAGCGAGCCTTGAAGCTCCATGCTTCATTTGTGCACAATGCTGCCCGAGACTTTGGCCTTGATAAGCGTGGTGACGTTGGGTCCTGGTGTCGTATTTGCGGACTTAAAGCCGCTGTGTCTCTAGCTTCAGTTATAAATCCGCAGTGCAATCTTACGTCCACCTCTTGCAAATCCCGTATTGTACCTTGTCTTCTCACGCGAGCTGCAAGAATCACTGCCGATTGTGGCTGTGTCAATTTTGTACTAGCCAGGCCATTCCTGCACGTCGACTCAATTTTCAGTTGGGGGGCAAGGGAGTCACAGGAGCTTTGCTGCTCTCTACTACGGCATCTTAGCGAGAAGCTTGACACCGTTCGGAAAGTTTCCTTGCAGTTACTGCCAATGCTTTTTAAACGCGCCCCCGCTGTCCCAATGCGAAATGAGATTGAAGTCAGGCTGTTTGCTAATGGAAAAAGTACTGAGCTTCCAAGCCGTCTATGCACGTGTCTTCAGCTTAAGGGGGCCTATCATAGTGCGATTCTCTCTGGTTTGATTCAGTCCGCTGGCTCCAGAGACTCAAAGATGGGTAGCCTGTTTAGACATGCTTTAGTTCACCATGCAATGACAGAGGCCAAGACTCAAGATAATTCAGATACATCTTACCTTGCCCGGTCGTTTGTCCTCAAGACACGTACTCTTGGTTCCAGGGTATCGAAGGCACCCTCTGTCGAAGAGAGAAGCAGAATGCATCTACCTCTTCTTAGATGCCTAACTGCCCTGATTGAGGCAGGGGCTCTCAATCCGATTTTCCAAACCGCGAGTCGTGTGCACAGTGATCCAAATGCTCTTGGGCTTGATCTGGTGATTTCGCTAACCTTGTTGGCTTCATATCAACATTCGAGTGATGTTAAAAAAATCTGTGCTGCAGTGGATGCTCTCCTGGCCTATCTTTCTGCCGCGGCAGTGTCTGCTCCGGTACTTGCACACCGTTCTCTTGCCACGCTTCTCCAATGTCTGCATTCCCCATACCCGCGCACCCGTGCTTACATTGCAGAACAACTATATGCTAGGCTAGTTGAACTCTCCATGGTCCGTGATTGCTTTGTGGGTATGGGACCACTGTCTGCTGCCCAAGAGCTGCTTTGTGATATCAACTGGGGTGCTGAAGTAAATATGAAATTTTTCGATGATGTGATCTTCCGATTGTGCCATATCCTTATGATCGAAAAAGGCCACATTCAGTCACAAGAGGCGCCGCCCAAAGTCAATCACCCGGAATGTGACGAACTAGAGTCATATGCATACTTGGTTAGAGTGGCTGGTTATTAGTCAATCTTCGTGCAGTAGCATCAATTACGAATGGGGGGGGAGCCAGATTTGACGGTTCACATCGCAAGCCTGATCGCAGTCTGCAAGTCTGGAAGTTTCTAGGTTAAGATTACTTACGCCTGTTCCCACCTTATGACGAAGAGCGGGCCGAAATGGCTGGGATCTGACGTTTTTAGTGGCCGCGAACGTCGCGCCAGCGGCGTTTCGTGCCGCGTCGCGTATGCTTCTGGCACGCGATCAGGCTGATGACCACATTTGCGCATCTGCCCCACATCGCTGGTACTTGAGGGCCCTCAGGAAACCGAGTTACCAGCGTATGGGCGAATTTTGTTTTGGAAATTGTTTCTTAAAGACGAGCAAACTGACAGGCTGAAACATTTTCCTTCGCGCCGGGCGGCGGGCGCGAAAAGTACACCATTGCCGGAATCTACATTCCGAAATTTCTCAGAGTCTGACTTTCAAGCTGCTAAAATACTAGGTTGCAATGTGCCTAGGA
>MDTE01082511.1_pt1 | contig 11454 bp, 13 predicted proteins | sample 811231 | NCBI WGS metagenome assembly MDTE01 (sample SAMN05326651, study PRJNA326480) | marine metagenome | isolation source: seawater | place: Indian Ocean: Red Sea | collected 2010
GATTACTATTTGCAACAAAATGTTTTCCATTTGAGTCTCTAGTCCATGTCAAACCTCCATCCCATGGTGGTCGGACTGCAACTTTTGGGTTACCCTCGTAAAAAACCTTTATGGAATTTACGCTACCTTTTTTTTGTTTTTTCTTCAATTTAATGAAATGTGAATATCCGTCTAATCTGAAAGTTAAATCCTTATTGTCTTGAGTAACCTTAGTGATTTTCAAAGGTTTTTGTAAATCAATTTGAATTTCATTATGAGATTCAAGAACCTTGTATTGAACAGTGTTGCTTCCTTTAATAAATTTATTATCAGGATCAACAATAATATCTAAATGATAATAAGTTAAATCCCACCATGCTCTTTGTGGGGTTATTGATCCTCTTAGAGTGTCTTGTCTAGTAAAATTTTGAGAAAAAACTAAAATGGGTAAAGCAAAAAGTAAATAAAACAAATTCTTTTTCATAATATCAATAAAGTATTTTCATGTCATATAAAAGATCCTCCAAGGTTGGCCCCTTTTTTAATCCTCTTTGAGTTGTTATTATAATCACTCCATTAGACCCCTTGACACCATATGGAGCAACATCAATAGCGTTTTTTAAAACTGTAACTGAATAGACCTCAGAGCCATTAATTAAAGCCAACATATCAAGACCTGGAAATTTAGGATTGGCACCTATTGGAGTGTTATCATATGGAACACCATCAACAATAATCAATGGAGCGTTATTGCCTATTAATGAACCATTACCCCTAATTCTAATGTAACTTGGAGCACCAGGGGTTCCAGATTGAGTTAATACTGTCAATCCAGCAACTTTTCCTTTAATTTCATTATCGATAAAAATTTGTGAAAAAGATATGAATGAAAATGTAAAAGAAATAAAAGTTAAAATGTAGTTTTTTAAAAAAATCATTTTGTAAAGTAATAAAAATTGATCTTAATTTGTATTGAAATTTATGAAAAAAACATCTCTCTACAATCATCACATAAATCTAAACGCTAAAATGGTTGATTTTGGTGGATTTAATATGCCAATTCAGTATTCTGGTATTTCAATTGAACATAATGCAGTTAGAAATGATGTTGGAATATTTGATGTGTCTCATATGGGCGAATTTATTCTAAATGGAAATGATTCTTTAAATTTTCTTGAATATGTTTGCTCAAATGACATTAGTAGCATTGAGATAGGAAGAGCTCAATACAATTGTTTCGTAAACCCTAGTGGAGGAATTGTTGATGATTTAATTGTATACAGGACTGATGTAAATAAATTTATGTTAGTTGTAAATGCTGCCAATATTCAAAAAGATTGGATGTGGTTGAATACAAATTTAAAACGATTTGATTGTACAATTACAGACGTTTCAGAAAGTACTGGACTAATTTCAATTCAAGGTCCTAAATCACTCATTCTTATTTCAGAGTTGTTTGATTGTAAATTTGAAAACTTAAAAAAATTTTCTTTTAAAAACATCATTTTTCAAAATGAAAATATTATGATATCAAACACGGGTTACACTGGTTCACCCGGATATGAGCTTTATGCACATAATAAAATAATTCCAAATGTTTGGGAACAATTATTAAATAAAGGTGAGAAATATAATATTAAACCAATAGGATTAGGTGCAAGAGATACTTTACGCATGGAAATGGGTTACTGTTTATACGGAAACGATATTGACGATAAAACCACACCGTTTGAAGCTAACTTAATGTGGATCACTAACCTAAAGAAAGAATTTATCGGAAAAGAAAAAGTTCTTACTTCAATTGAAAATTCATCAAAAACCATGATAAATTTTAAAATGATTGAAAGAGGTATACCAAGAAATGGTTACGAAATAAAAAATGAAAAAGGAGTAAAAATCGGATTTGTTACATCTGGGACATTCTCACCTTCAAATAAAGTGGGATTAGGAATTGGCTATATCAATGATAGTTATAAGATGGGTGATAAAATATTTATTTCTATCAGAGATAAATTAGTTAAAGCAGAAATAATAAAACTTCCAATAAATCATGGGTAGAGCTTTTGAATTTAGAAAAGCAAGAAAACTTAAGCGCTGGTCATCAATGGCAAAAACATTTACCAGAATTGGCAAAGATATCTCTCTAGCTGTAAAAGAAGGTGGCCCTAACCCTGAATCAAATTCAAGACTTCGGGCAGTTATTCAAAATGCAAAGGCTGCCAATATGCCAAAAGAAAATATAACTCGTGCAATTAAAAATGCATCTGAAAAAAGCACAGACAATTATAAAGAAATTGTTTTGGAAGGTTATGGTCCTCACGGAATTGCCATAATTATTGAGTGTATAACTAATAATAATAACAGGACTGTTGCAAACATTAGAAGTTATTTTAATAAATGTAATGGTAGCCTTGCAACCAGTGGATCAGTTGAATTTTTATTTAATAGGTATTCTAAATTTAAAATAGAAAACAATGTTGAGCAAGATGATCTGGAATTTGAACTAATTGACTATGGATTAGAAGAAATTGTTATTGATAATGATAAAAATCATCTTATTATATATGCAAGTTTTGATTCATTTGGAGAAATTCAGAGTGAATTAGAAAAAAGGGATATAATAATCATCAACTCTGGATTTGAAAGAATTGCTAACAATTATAAAGACTTGAATGAGGATCAAAAAAGTGATATAGACAAGCTTTTAGAAATGTGTGAGGGTGATGATGATGTGCAAAATGTTTATCATAACATTGGAAATTCATGAATATTCTTTGATTTTCCCCACTGATCCAGTAAAATTTTTTTTCAAATTTTTAAAATCCAAATCCTTATTATTTGTTAATTCATAAGGCTTTGAAAAGGTAACTGTTCTATCAGGAAAATTTAATGAAATACACACAACAGGTACATTGGATTTTTTTGCAATATAGTAAAATCCTGTTTTCCATTTTTGCACTTTTTTTCTAGTTCCCTCAGGTGAGATTGCTAATTTAAATTTTTTTCTTCTATTGAAAATATCAGATATTTGATCTACTGTATTAGTATTACTATTTCTGTTTACAGGAATTCCACCAAGATAATTCATGATTAAATTTAAAGGAAAAATAAACAGCTCTTTTTTTCCAATAAACTTAATATCCTCGTTAATAACATTTCTAATTGCTAAACCTAAAAAAAAATCAACCCAATGTGTATGCGGACCTGCAATCAAAACACACTTTTTATCAAGTTTTTTGAAGTCAATAATTTTCCATTTAAAAATTTTGAAAAAAATAAATTTTATCATTTTTTATTAAGCATTGATTTTGCCTTATTAAAGTCATCTATGGTGTCAATTGATATTTGTTCATGATCTATTTCAATCATATGGATATTGTAACCATGTTCGATAATTCGTAAAGCTTCAATCATTTCAGTAAGTTCCAAATTTGTTTGCTTGAATTTTTTGAATTTATTTAAAAATGAATTCCTAAATGCATAAATACCAATGTGCTTAAAGTAATTAACGTTGTTTTCAACGCGCTTATATGGGATAATACTTCTAGAAAACATTAAAGAATTATTGTTTTTATCAACTACTACTTTAACGTTGTTTGGATTATTAATTTCCTCAACAGAAATTAATTTAGTCATCAATGATATAACATTAATTTTATTTTCAATATCATTCTTAAACGTATTAATTATTTTTGATAGATCATCTTTTAAAACAAAAGGCTCATCACCTTGGACATTAATAATAATATCACTTTTAAATTTCTTTGAAAATTCAGCTATCCTGTCAGTTCCAGTGTTATGATCTTCTTTGCTTTTAAGAAATTTTATATCATATTCTTTTAAAACATTTATTATATCATCTGAGTCCGTGACTACAACAACCTCATCAAATAGTTTAGTTGAGCAAATGTTTTGATAGGTTCTAACAATTACGGGTATTCCACCAAGATTTTTAATAAGTTTTTTTTCAAGTCTAGTTGAATTTAGTCTTGCAGGGATTAAAGCAGAAACCGTCACATTTTAAATTTGACGAAAGATAATAAAAACATATAATAAACGATTCAAATAAATTATTTTCATAAATTAAAAAAAATTGTAGTTTTGTTTTGACCTATGAAAAAATTCCTACAACAACTATTTGAAATAACTGAAAAATATAGAAAACAGATTACATATGTTCTTTTCTTTTTTTCTGCTTTGCTTGTTTTCGCAATTTATCAATCTATCAACTCTCCTATTGAGTTCAATAAAGTAAAAAACGAAAGATATTTGAAGGTAATTGACAGACTAAAAGACATAAGAAATGCTCAAGTAGCTTTCAAAAGCGTAAACGGTATTTATTCTAACAGTTTTGAGGAATTAGTAAAGTTCGTTGACTCAGCACAATTTACAATTGTACAAAAAAGAGATTCAAGTTATATGCAGTATGATAGAATATACAGAATTGACATGTTAAGAGAAGTTATTGTAGTCGATACTCTAGGATATGTCTCGGTTAAAGATTCTTTATTCTCAGACACTGACAGCTACAAATTAATGGCATCTATTCCAATTGAAGGTATTGATGATAAATTCAAGTTAAAGGCTGATATAATTGATAAAAATGGATATAACGTACCAGTTTTTGAGGTTAGGGTATCGAAAGACTTAATATTGTTTGATCAAAATAAGGATTTAATTACCCAAGAAAAGCAAACGGTTTCAGTAGATGGTGTTAATGGACCTGATATTGTTCTCGGATCTTTATCAGATGTGAGTACAAATGGTAATTGGCCTACAACATTTGATTTTGAAAGAAAATAAAAACAAGAAAGTTAATTTAGAGCTTTCTTTAGGAAACCACTTTATATCTTTATTTTCCAAGGATCCAGAGTCTGAGTCTTTTCAGTACTCCAGAAAAGATTTTGAAAAGAGAATTAAAACAAACGCACTAACATCTACTTTAAATTCTTTTTTAAAAGAAAATAATATTAATTATGAAAATGTAGAAAATATCAAACTTTATCAGGAAAATGATTTATTTACTTTAGTACCAGAAGAATTATTTGATGAAAAAGAGAAAAAAACCTATTTGAAATATGTAACAAAAGTTAAAAACACTGATTTTATTTCTAATGATAACATTGAAGAGTTAAAAATTAAAAACGTTTATATTCCTTATGTTAACATCAATAATTTTCTTGTTGATATATTCAAAAATATCGATTACTATCACTTTAATAGTGTTTTAATTAAGAAAGTTTTTCATATAAAAAATGATAAGTCATTCTTTGCTTATGTAGATAACAATAAGCTTAAAATTATCATTTTCAATAAGGATGAATTGATTTTTTTTAATTCCTATGAAATTGAAAGCGAAACTGATATCATTTACTTTTTATTATTGTCAATTAAAGAAAAAGGCTTAGAAATAAAAGAGACGCAAATCAATTTTATACTTGACAAAAAAAATGATTTATTATTGGAGATAGCAGATAAATTTTTTGATAATTTCGAAATTATCAATAATAAAAAAATTGACTTTATATATTCGGAATGAGAATTATTGGAGGGAACAGTGGTGGAATTAGGATTAACTTTCCCAAAAATATAAACTTAAGACCTACTACAGACAGGTGTAAAGAAGCTCTTTTTAATATTTTAAATAATGAATTTGATTTTAAAAGTATTAAAATTCTTGACTTATTTAGTGGAACTGGAGGTATTAGTTATGAGTTTGCATCTAGAGGAACCAAAAAAATTATATCAGTTGATAAAAATATAAAGTCTTTAAATTTCATAAAAAAATTTAGTGAAGATCAAAAATTTAATATTTCTATAATTAAATCTGATGTATTTTTGTACATAAAAAAAATCAAAACTGAATTTCATATAATTTTTGCTGATCCTCCCTATAACCTTGATGACACAAAATATTTAACAATGATCAATGAAATATTTAAGAAAAATTGTTTAAAATCCGATGGATATTTAATTATAGAACATTCATCAAAAAAGGTCTTTAATAAAATCCAATATTTCAATAAATCTAAGAAATATGGAGACTCTACCTTTAGTTTTTTTACAAAATTAAATAACTGATTATCAGTTTATTATTTATAAAAAATTAAAGTCTATTTATAAATTATTTATTTTTATTTTTTCCTACTTTAAAAAGGTATTCTTTATCAGATTTAGACAAGCTATCATATCCAGAATCTGATATTTTATCTAAAATTGAATCAATTCTTTTTTGATCAAAATTTGACGAACGTTTATCATTAGTGATTGTATCATTTGATGTTTTATTGTTCTTAAAATTTTTAAAAAAAGACTTTACTAAATCTTGTCCCTTATTGTATCTAATACAATAATAATAACCCCAAACCGCACCTCCTATATGAGCAATATGTCCTCCTGAATTATTAATTGGTATTTGAACGATATCATAAAGAAATAAAAATAATGCTATGTATATAATTTTTATATCAAAAAAGAATATTCTAATTATACGTTGCGGGTTATATGATGCTAAATAAAATAGAACACTCATAACACCTGCTGAAGCTCCAATCATTACTGAATCTACCCCATTAAAAGCAGGAAATACATTATAACTTAAAACATAAGTTAAACCTCCGATAACTATTCCGCTTAAATATAAATTTTTAAAGAGTTTATCACCAAATAAATTATTGAGGATTTTTCCGAAATAATATAAAATAATCATATTCCAAAAAATATGACTAAAACTTCCATGTAAAAAACCATAAGTTATAAATGACCAAGGTTTAAAAATCAGCTTACTTAAGTCAGCATCGATTGTGAACCAGCTGAGTATATCAAGATTCTTTATGTTAAATAAAAAAAGAAAAGTATTTAAAATAAATGGTATTATGTATAAAACAATATTTAAGACAATTATCTTCTCTACGAGACTCAAAGTTGAAATAAAGATGTTGATTCTATTTTTTAGTTCCATCTCTTATTGTTAAATTGATTTTTTTTCCAATACCACATCATTAGAAAACCTGTTATTGCTCCACCCAAATGAGCAAAGTGAGCTATTGGCCCTATTGATGCTGATGTAAATCCAAAAAAAACATCTCCTAAAATTATGATTGGTACTAAATACTTGGCTTTTACAGGAATCGGGGGAAACAACAACATCAGTTTTGAGTTTGGAAACATGAACGTAAAAGCAACTAAAACACCATATATTGCTCCAGAAGCTCCAACCATTACCGAGTTATAATCATTATAAACTCTCGCAAGGCTTTCTTTTGAAACATATTCAAAAACCGAAGTGTTAACTGTTCCAGATCTAAATAATTCTACTATTGATTCATTAGATAAGCCATTTTCAACTAAAGCTGCTGTTATTGATTCAATATTTAAATAATAAGCTAACATTTGAATAACTGCCGCTCCTAAGCCTGATGACAGATAAAAAAATATAAACTTATTTGTTCCCCAGATATTCGCTAATGTTGAGCCAAACATCCATAAACCAAACATATTAAACAAAAGATGCGCCTCGTTACCGTGCATAAACATATGGGTTAACATTTGAGAGATAAAAAACTTATCATTCTCGAAATAGTGAAGAGCCAAAAAATCAGTACTAATTTGACCAGAAAACTTGGTTCCAATGAAGAAAATAATATTTATTATGAGCAGATGCTTAATTATTTGCGGTGTATTTCCCATTAAATAAATCTTTTTTTAATATCATTATCTTCAATTGAAATATATATCTTTTTTCCAAGGGGGGTAACCATTGAATCCTTACATGCAAATAATTGGTTTAATAGAAGGGTTTGCTCCTTTTCATTTTCTAAATGATTTAAATTTAGGGATTTTGAAATGCATATTAACTTAGCTAGGTAATCGTTAATACTTGTTGAGTGATCTGAGTAGTTTAAGATATCATTCTCAATTAGTTCATTAAAAAAATCATTAACCATATTACAATTAAAAACTGGGTGAACCCCAGTTATCTCAATTTCATTCGCATTAAATTTTTCAAAAATGAAGCCAAGGTGACTTAAAATATCTTTCAATTTAAATAAAACTTGAAAATCAATATTACTAAAAGATAAGTTTATTGGAAAAATAAGAGTCTGCGATACATTCTTCTTATTATTAATTTCAGAAAGAATTCTTTCATATAAAACCCTCTGATAAGCTTTTTTAATGTCAACAATTAATAATTCTGATTTTGTTTTTGTCACAATAAACTTTTTTAAAAAATTAAAATTTGAATAATGTGTAGAACCTTGTAAGTCCTTTTCTGAAAAAATTTCCTTTGATGAATTCCAGTTTTGGATATTTAATTCAGATTTTTCAATATTTTCTTTATTTTCATTTTCATTAAAAGGATCATAATTATTGTCAAAATCAACTTTGGGTACTTTCAAGTTTTTTGAATCTAATAATGGAGAGGAAATATTAATATTATTACTAAAATCAATATTTGGAGCTACATTAAATTTCCCTAAAGAATGTCTAATACAAGATCTTAAAATTGCATACAAGGAACTCTCATTTTCAAACTTTACTTCAATCTTATTAGGATGAACATTTACATCAATAGTTTGTGTTGGAACATCGATAAAAAGAATATAAGAGGGTCTACTTTCAGGCTTTATTAACCCCTCATAGGCAGTCATGATTGAATGATTTAAATAATTATTTTTAATATATCTTCCATTTACAAAAAAATACTGCATTGATCTTGATTTATTTAAATATTCAGGCTTAAAAATATAACCCTTAATTTTTACAATATCAGTATTTTCATCAATCGGTACCAATTTTTTATTTATGCTGTTTGTAAACAAACGTATTACCCTCTCTTTAAGGTTTGACTTCTTCAATTTATACAAATCATTGTCATTATGCCTAAGTGAAAATGAAATCTCTGGATGGCATAAAGATTGTCGAGTAAACTCATTCATAATATGTCTTAATTCGACATTATCAGATTTTAAAAATTTTCTTCTAGCTGGTAAATTATAAAATAAGTTTCTAACACTTATACTTGTACCGTTTAAACCACTTTCTTCCTTTTTATCAACTATTGTACTATCAACAACTGAGATAATATTTCTAATTCCATTTTTATTATTTGATGATGATATTGTAATTTTTGCAACAGAAGAAATACTTGATATGGCTTCCCCCCTAAAACCTTTACTAGTCAACGAAAACAAATCAGAAGATGATTTAATTTTTGAAGTAGTATGTTTTAAAAAACACAAACAAAGATCTTTCTTATTCATTCCATCACCATCATCACTAATTTCAATGAGCGATTTACCAAAGTCCTTTACAATTACATTAATATTTTTAGCATTAGCATCAATTGAATTTTCAATAAGTTCTTTTAATACTGAAGAAGGACGTTGAATAACTTCTCCAGCAGCAATCTTGTTAATTAAATCATCAGATAATTTATGTATTAATCCTTTCATTTCATGAAAATCGATAAATCAAAGTCAATTATATAAAGAAAAATTAATGTAAGAAGAATTATAATAAATAGGATAGTTTTTGAAAATAAACTATTTGAGCGGTTTCTGGATCTTAACCTTGCCTCATCCCAAGCATTTGACTTGTCAAAAACACTATTTGATTCTCTATGTTTTGAATAAGCTGAATCAAATCCATAAATGTTAGATTTATTTGATTTTGAATATCTTGGTGAATATCTGAACTTTTTATTCCTAGGTCTTTTAAAAATATTTATTAAACTCACTTATTTTTTTAAATAAATTTACAAAAAATGACTTCAAGTATAATCTAAAAATTCCTAAAGTAATCCTTATCTTTGATAAATTATGGAAGGAAAAATAAAACAGTTAAAAAATTTACTTTCCAAAGAGAATAAAATTGTAATAACTACTCATACTAACCCCGATGGGGATGCCATTGGAAGTAGTTTAGCACTATTCCACTTATTTAAAAAAATGAGTTTAAATGTTAAAGTTATTACCCCAAATCAACATCCAGGATTCCTAGATTGGGTTCCGGGATGTGAACACATAATTGTTTACGAAAACGATGTGGAATTGGCTAAAAAAACAATTAATAATTCTAATCTAATTTTTACACTTGATTTTAATGATTTAAGTCGATCAGGAAAAATTGCAGAAAACATTGATTTAGAAAATCATAAATTAGTTATGATTGACCATCACCAATCACCAAATGACTATGCTAATATTATGTTTTCACACCCAGAGATCTCATCAACATGCGAATTAATTTTCAATATAGCCGTCAACTTGGGAAAAAAGGAATTAATTAATAAGGAAATTTCAACATGTTTATACCTTGGAATGATGACAGACACTGGATCATTTCAATATAATGGTGTCAATGGAAAAACTCACAATACACTATCTTTTTTACTGGAAAAAGGTATAGATCATAGTAAAATTTATAATAATATATATAATAGCAATAGTCTAAGTAAATTAAAAATATTGGGTTGTGCTATTAAAAATTTATCATTAATTCACGATAAAAAAACTAGTTATACATTTTTAACAAAAAAAGAATTAAAACAAAATCAGTACAAAAAAGGTGATTCTGAAGGAATTGTGAATTATGGGCTTTCTCTAAAAAACATTCACTTTACTGCTATTTTTATTGAAGATGAACTCGAGATTAATCTCATTAAAATATCATTCAGATCTAAAAATGAATTTCCTTGTGATAAATTTGCAAAAGAATTTTTCTCTGGCGGAGGTCACAAAAATGCAGCTGGAGGAAAATTTGAGGGAACTGTAGTAAATGCAGTTAAAAAATTTAAATCATCTTTGAAAACATTTAAAACTAATTAATTATGAGTTTGAATAGACACTTTTTTATAATAATATTAATAATCAATTTTTCATGTAATATGTCACAAAAAAATAACAACGATACAATCTATGCATCTATAGAAACTACAAAAGGAACAATAAAAGCTAATTTATATTATGATCTTACTCCAGTAACTGTAGCAAATTTTATCTCACTTGCAGAGGGCGAGAACAAAGAAGTAAGTGAACAATATAAGGGTAAAAAATATTACAATGGTATTACTTTTCACAGAGTTATTCCAGATTTTATGATTCAAGGCGGAGATCCAACAGGAACTGGATCAGGATCTCCCGGGTATACCTTCAAGGATGAGTTTGTTGATGAACTTAAGCATAATTCTGCTGGAATATTATCTATGGCAAATGCTGGTCCAGCAACAAATGGCAGTCAATTTTTTATTACACATAAAGAAACTCCATGGTTAGATGGTGTACACACAGTATTTGGAAAAGTAGTTGATGGTCAAGAAATTGTAGATAAAATTGAACAAGGAGACTCCATTATTAATATTGAAATTATAAGAGATGGTAGTAGTGCAAAAAGATTTAATGCTCCAAAAATTTTCAGAAACCACTTTAAAGAAGAAGAAAAAAGAAAAAAGGAAGCTGAAAAAGCACTCGATAA
>MDTE01140705.1_pt1 | contig 11453 bp, 10 predicted proteins | sample 811231 | NCBI WGS metagenome assembly MDTE01 (sample SAMN05326651, study PRJNA326480) | marine metagenome | isolation source: seawater | place: Indian Ocean: Red Sea | collected 2010
ATCATATTTATATATTAAATATTATTTTAAAAAAATGTTAAAAAAAAATAATTTTAATCACGTAATACTTAGTTGTAAAAATCATAGAGAATTAGATAAAAAAACAATAAAAAAATTTATACCAGGTTATAAATTAATGGAAAATGCAGGCAGTGTTGTTTTTAAAATTATAAAAGATAAATTTAATAAAAAAAAAAAAATAAAAATATTATGCGGTTCTGGTAATAATGGCGGCGATGGATATGTAGTTGCAAGACTTTTAAATGATAATGGTTATTTTAATGTTGAAGTATATTCATTAATTAAAAAGAATGATATTAAAGGCGATGCAAGAGCAGCATTTAAAAAATTTAAAGGCAAGTTAAATACTTTCTCAAATATTAAAATAAATGAAAACGATTTAATTATTGATGCTATTTTCGGCTCTGGTTTGAAAAGAAAAATCTCTGGAAAATTAAAAAATATTATTGAGAAAATTAATAAAAAAAAACCTTATTGTATTTCAATTGATATTCCTTCAGGAATAAATGGTGACACAGGTGAAATTCATGGAGCTGCGATAAAATCTAAAGATACTATTACATTTACAAAAAAAAAACCTGGCCATTTATTGTCTGATGGAAAAGAATATTCAGGAAATGTAATAGTAGAGGATATTGGAATAAATTTAAATAAATTATCTTTTAAACCGAATATTTTTGAAAACCACCCTGATAATTGGAAGAATAAAATTCCGTGGCCTAATAATAAATCACATAAATATACACGTGGATACACATTAATTATTTGTGGAGAAAAAATTACAGGAGCATCCAGATTAGCTGCTAGAGCTACAGCTAGGATTGGTTGTGGTTTGATTTGTCTTGGCGTTCCAGAAGAAAGCTATAATATTTATTCAACAGAGAATCCAATATCATTAGTTAAGATAATTAATAATGTCGAAGATTTAAAAAAGATATTGCAAGATAAAAGAATAAATACAGTTTTAATTGGACCAGGATTAGGAATTAATAAAAATAAATTTAATTTAATTTTAAGTTTAGTAAAAGAAAAAAAAAGAAGAATTGTGTTAGATGCGGATGCTTTAAAAAATAATTTTAAAAATATCATTTTAAATAATAAATCAATGATTGTTGCTACGCCGCATAAAGGTGAATTTTTACATATATTAAAATCACTAAAAATTAAAAGAAAGGAAAATTTATTTTCAGCTATAGAACTTGTAAAAAAAGCAAAAATAAATTTAGTTTTAAAAGGAAGCGCAACATTAATTCTTTCTGAAGATGGTAGAATTGCTATAAATAATAATACCTCGCCATTCTTAGCTACTGGCGGATCCGGAGATGTATTAGCAGGAATGATTACTGGTTTAATTTCTCAAAAAATGGATATTTTTGAAGCATCATGTGCTGCTGTATGGATACACGGAGAAATTGCTAAAAAAAAAGGACCCGGTTTAATTTCTGAAGATTTACCAGAAATAATACCGAATATATTGAAAAAACTAAAAAAATTAAAATAAAGATTTTATTGAATTTTTTATATCATTGAGTATTTTCGTAGAAAGAAATAAAGTTGCGGGTGTGGCGGAATTGGTAGACGCGCTAGTCTTAGGAACTAGTGGATTTTATCCTTGGGGGTTCAAGTCCCTCCACCCGCACCAAAAAAAGACATGAATTAAAATTTTTTATAAATAATATAATTAATATGAAAATTACAGAATTAAAAAATAAAGGTTTAGAAAGAGAATTTAAAGTGGTTCTTCCATCAAAACAAGTAACTGACAAATTAAATGAAAGCTTATCGGAAATTTCTAAAGATGTTGAAATTGAAGGTTTTAGAAAAGGAAAAGCACCTTTAAATATTGTAAAACAAAGATTCGGTCAAAATGCTTTAAGTAGCACATTAGATGAATTAATCAAATCAACAAGCAATGATTTAATTAGGGAAAAAAAATTAAAATTAGCCATTAAACCTAAAGTTGATGTAAAAAACTTTGGAGAAGATAAAGGTCTTGAATATATTATGTCTGTAGAATTAATTCCTGATATAAAAATTGAAGATATAAAAAAAATAAAATTAATTAAATATGTATCGAAAGTAGACGAGTCAGATTATAAAAAAACTTTAGAAACATTTTCTAAAACTCAGCAAAATTTTGTAAAACAAGATGGAAAAAAAATTGAAAATGGCGATGGTGTTGTCTTAAATCTAAAACCAACTTATAATAATGAAATTGTTAAAGAAGCTTTAATTGAAAATAAATTAACAATAGTTGGCAATAAAATGATAATTCCTGAAATAGAAAATAAAATTTTGGGATCTAAAGCTGGTGATAAACTTAATTTTACATGTAAATTTCCAAAAAATTTTCCTAACGCTGAGATAGCTGAAAAAGATGTGAAAGTTGAAATTGATATATTAGAAGTTCAGGTATCACAAAAAAAGGTTTTAGATGATAATTTTGCAAAATCTATGGGCGCTAAAGATTTAAATGATTTTAAAAATAAAGTTAAAGAACAAATGCAAAATGAATTAGATAATTTATCTAAGACAGTATTAAAAAAAGATTTAATAGATAATTTAGATAAGAATCATAAAGTAGAACTTCCAGCACAATTAGTTAATTTTGAGTTTGAAGCTATTTGGAAACGCTTTCAAGATGATAAAGCTAAAGGTATAATTGATGAATCAGATAAAAATAAAAAAGAAGAAGATATAAAAAAAGATTATAGAAAAATTGCTGAAAGGAGAGTTAAAGTAGGCTTAATTTTAGCAAAAATTGGAGAAGAAAATAAAATAGAAGTAGGAGAAGATGATTTAAAAAAAGCAATACAAGAAGAAATTATGAGACAACCAGATGCTAAAGACCAAATTATAAAATTTTATACTGAGAATTCACAAGCATTAGCATCATTAAAGGCTCCAATTTTTGAAGAAAAAGTTGTAGATCATATTCTTAAGAATATAAAAGTTGATGAAAAGAATATTAAAAGACAAGAATTATTAAATAAATAAAACATTTAAATGTAAAAAATAGTTAATATCTATTAATTATGAAAAAGTCTTTTACAAATTTGAGCACATTAATTCCTATGGTTGTTGAACAAACTTCTAGAGGGGAAAGATCATATGATATTTATTCTAGATTACTTAAAGAAAGAATTATTTTTTTAACTGGTGTTATCGAAGATAACGTTTCTTCATTGATTTGCGCTCAATTGCTTTTTTTAGAGTCTGAAAACCCAAATAAAGATATTTCATTTTATATTAATTCAGCAGGAGGTTCTGTTACATCTGGTTTAGCAATTTATGATACAATGCAATATATCAAACCTGATATAACAACTGTATGTATTGGACAGGCTGCTTCTATGGGATCATTGTTATTAACAGCAGGAACAAAAAATAAAAGATTCTCACTTCCAAATTCAAGAATAATGGTTCACCAACCATCAGGTGGTGTTCAAGGACAAGCTTCTGATATACAAATTCATGCAAATGAAATATTAACAATAAGAAAAAGATTAAATCAAATTTATGTAGATCATACTGGTCAGGATATAAAGAAAATTGAAGAATATTTAGATAGAGATAGTTTTATGGGACCCGAAGAGGCAAAAGGTTTTGGCTTAATTGATAAAATCGTTAAAGATAGAAAAGAAATTGAAAAATAATATTTTTTTTATTGTATTTAATTAAATAAGATTCATATAATTTAATAGGGCAGGGATGATTAAATCAACAAATGATAACCAAAAAAATACTTTATATTGCTCTTTCTGTGGAAAGAGCCAACATGAAGTAAAAAAACTTATAGCAGGTCCAACAGTATTTATTTGCGATGAATGTGTTGAATTATGCATGGATATTATTAAAGAAGAAAACAAATCAAATGTTTTAAAATCAAGTAGTGGCGTTCCATCACCGGTTGATATTGAAAAAACATTAAATGATTATGTAATAGGTCAAAGTAAAGCAAAAAGAATATTATCTGTAGCAGTTCATAATCATTATAAAAGATTAGAACATTTCTCTAAATCAAATGATGTTGAACTTTCAAAATCAAATATTTTGTTAATTGGGCCTACAGGATGCGGTAAAACCTTATTAGCACAAACTTTAGCTAGGATTTTAGATGTACCATTCACAATGGCAGATGCAACAACATTAACAGAAGCTGGTTATGTTGGTGAAGATGTTGAAAATATTATTTTAAAATTATTACAGGCCGCTGATTATAATGTTGAAAAAGCACAAAGAGGAATTGTATATATAGATGAAGTTGATAAAATTTCTAGAAAATCAGAAAATCCTTCCATTACAAGAGATGTTTCTGGTGAAGGAGTGCAACAAGCTTTATTAAAATTAATGGAAGGAACAACAGCATCTGTTCCGCCACAAGGTGGAAGAAAACATCCACAACAAGAATTTTTACAAGTTGATACAACTAATATTTTGTTTATTTGCGGAGGGGCATTTTCCGGACTTGAAAAAATTATAGATACTAGAGAAAAAGATACATCAATTGGTTTTGAGTCTAAACTTAAAATTCATAATGATAATGATAAAAACAATTTATTTAATAAAGTAGAATCTGAAGATTTATTAAAATTTGGATTAATTCCAGAGTTTATAGGAAGATTGCCAGTTGTTGCAGTACTTGAGGATTTAGATAAAAGTTCATTAGTTGAGATTCTAACTACTCCAAAAAATTCTTTAGTTAAACAATATAAAAAGCTTTTTGAAATGGAGAATGTAAAATTAACTTTTACAAAAGACGCTTTAAACTCTATTGCTAACTCATCTATTAGAAAAAAAACTGGAGCTAGAGGTTTAAGATCAATATTAGAAAACATATTGTTAGACACAATGTATAAATTGCCAACGGTAGATGGTCTAGAAGAAGTTGTTATTAATAGTGAAGTTATAAATAAAGATAGGGATCCATTGCTAATTTTCGCTGATAAGAAAAATAAAGTTGACACATCAGCATAATTATCTTTTATAATAGTCTTATCTGATAAATATTTTATATTGATGCACAACATTGAACAAAATTAATAAAAAAAATATTTTAATACCTCTTTTACCTTTAAGAGATATAGTCGTTTTCCCTGGAATGATTACACCTTTATTTGTTGGTCGTAGTAAATCAATAGCAGCATTAGAAGAAGTAATGAGTAAAGATAAAAAAATTTTTTTAGTAACTCAAAAAAGCGCTGAAACAGATGATCCTTCTCCAGATGAAATGTATAATATTGGTTGCATTGGAAAAGTAATTCAATTATTAAAATTGCCTGATGGAACAATTAAAGCCTTAATAGAAGCTCAAAATAAAGCAAAAATTGTTAAGTTTGTTAAAAATGATAATTATAGCATAGTAAATGCAGAACTTGAAAAACCACAAACAATAAAAAAAACATCAACAATTGATGCTTTGACAAGAAGATTAGTTTCAAGATTCGAAATTTATGCAAGATTAAATAGAACTGTACCATCAGAAGCATTAAGCTCATTATCACAATTGAATGATATTCCTCAATTTACAAACACCCTTGCATCTTATTTAATTTTAAAAATTGATATAAAACAAAAATTACTAGAAATTAATTCAATAAAAAAACTTTTAGATAAAATTTTAGTTCACATAGAAAATGAAATTGGCATCTTGGAAGTTGAAAAGAAAATAAAATCTAGAGTAAAAAGACAAATGGAAAAGACCCAAAGAGAATATTATTTAAATGAACAATTAAAAGCAGTACAAAAAGAGTTAGGTGATTTAGATTCGGGAAAAAACGAATTTTCTGAGTTTGAAGAAAAAATTAAAAAATTAAAATTAACAAAAGAAGCTAAAGATAAAGCTGAATCAGAATTAAAAAAATTAAATTCTATGAGTTCAATGTCAGCAGAAGCATCTGTAATTAGAAATTATTTAGACTGGTTATTAAATGTACCATGGGAAATAAATTCAAAGGTTAATACTGATTTAAAGAAAGCTGAAAAAATATTAAATGATGATCATTATGGCTTAGAAAAAGTAAAAGAAAGAATAATTGAATATTTAGCAGTTCAAAAGAGAGTTGAAAAAATTCAAGGCCCTATAATTTGTTTGGTTGGACCTCCAGGAGTAGGTAAAACATCATTAGGAAAATCTATTGCTAAAGCTGTTGGTAGAGAATTTGTTAGAGTATCCTTAGGAGGTATTAGGGATGAATCAGAAATAAGAGGTCATAGAAGAACTTATATCGGCTCAATGCCAGGAAAAATTATTCAAGGAATGAAAAAAGTTAAGAAAAGCAATCCATTGTTTTTATTAGATGAAATAGACAAAATGGGTTATGACTTTAGAGGCGATCCAGCAGCAGCTTTATTAGAAGCATTAGATGCTGAACAAAATAATAAATTTAACGATCATTACTTGGAAGTAGACTATGATTTATCTAACGTTATGTTTGTAACAACCGCAAATACACTAAACATTCCTCCAGCATTATTAGATAGACTTGAAATCATAAGATTACCTGGATATGTAGAAGATGAAAAAGTTGAAATTGCAAAAAAACATTTAATTCCAAAAAATACGCTTAATCATGGATTGAAAAAGAAAGAATGGTCTATTAAAGATACTGCAATAAAAGATTTAATTAAATTTTATACAAAAGAAGCAGGAGTTAGAAATTTAGAAAGAGAATTAACTAATTTAATAAGAAAAGCTATACGTGAATTATCAAAATCAAGAATTAAAAATATAAAAGTTAATCAAAAAAATCTTGAAAAGTATGCTGGTGTCCAAAAATTTAGAAGAAATGAATTAGAAGATAAGGATTTAATAGGAATTACTACTGGCTTAGCTTGGACAGAAGTAGGCGGTGAATTATTATTAATTGAAGCAGTGGCAGTTAATGGTAAAGGTAGAATAATATGTACTGGAAAATTAGGCCAAGTGATGAAAGAATCTGTAAGAGCTGCTGAAAGTTATGTAAAATCAAGATCAGAAGATTTTGGAATTAATTCTAAATTTTTTAATAATAAAGATATTCATGTTCATGTTCCAGAAGGTGCAACTCCAAAAGATGGGCCATCGGCTGGTGTAGCTATGTGCACATCAATTGTTTCAGTTTTAACATCAATTCCGGTCAAAAGAAATGTTGCTATGACAGGAGAAATAACATTAAGAGGTAGAGTGCTTCCAATTGGAGGCCTTAAAGAAAAATTAATTGCTGCTTCTAGATCAAACATTAAAACAGTTTTGATTCCAAAAGAAAATAAAACAGATTTATCTGATATACCTAATAATTTAATAAAAGGATTAAAAATAATACCTGTTTCGAATTTAGATGAAGTCTTAAAACATGCATTAACAAAAAAAATATCTCCAATTAATTGGACAAATATACCAGTTCATAAAAAAACATCAGGCAAGCCGTTAATAATATAAGAACGAAGAGATTTGTATTTTTTTTCTTATCCACAGAAAATTATTTAAATACTATTGACAAATAATTTGAAAAAGGTGCATAATTATGCGTTCTATTATTTATTTATAGGAGGGATCAATGAACAAGGATGATTTAATTAATCAAGTTTCAAGCGATTTAGAAATTTCTAAATCAGAAGCTGCAAAAACAATAGATTCAATTCTATCTACAATTTCAAATTCTTTAAAAAAAGGAAAAGAAGTAAGATTAGTTGGCTTCGGAACATTTTTGGTTTCAAATAGAGCAGCAACAACAGGGAGAAACCCAAGGACAGGAGAATCAATACAAATACCTGCAAAGAAAGTTCCAAAATTTAGAGCAGGAAAAGCATTGAAAGATACAGTTAATTAATTTTAAGAAATTAAGTTACTTATTTAAAAAAAAATATTAAATAAAAAGAATTTCTAATTACAAATTCTTGTGGAATCTCTTTAACGATATTATATTATAGATGCACTAAGTGGGTGATTAGCTCAGCTGGTAGAGCATCTCGTTTACACCGAGGAGGTCGGCGGTTCGATCCCGTCATCACCCACCAAAATTAACTTTTTACAAATTCTTGTGGAATCTCTTTAACGATATTATATTATAGATGCACTAAGTGGGGGTGTAGCTCAGTTGGTTTAGAGCGCCTGCCTGTCACGCAGGAAGTCGCGAGTTCGAGTCTCGTCACTCCCGCCACTTATTTTATTTCATTAAAAATATCCACTAGATTGTTTGAATATTTATATTAAATTATAAATAAGTTTCTTTTTTTTTTTAAAAATGTTAACTGAATATTTACCAATTTTATTATTTTTAATAGTCTCTTTACTTTTTTCAGTTGGCGCTATGTCTTTATCTTTCTTAGTATCACCGAAGAAACCAAGTGATGAAAAATTATCTCCTTATGAATGTGGTTTTGAACCGTTTGAAGACGCAAGGACAAAATTTGATATAAGATTTTATTTAGTTGCATTACTTTTTATTATATTTGATTTAGAAGTAGCTTTTTTATTTCCATGGGCCGTATCTTTAGGTGAAATAGGGGTTTTCGGCTATTTTTCTATGATGATTTTCTTATTTTTTTTAACAATTGGATTTATTTATGAATGGAAAAAAGGAGCATTAGATTGGGAATAATAAATATAACTAAAAATAGTAAAAACGATTCAATAGATAATTTAATTGAGAAACAATTTAGAACTAAAGGTTTTATTACAACTAATTTAAACAAATTAGTCAATTGGGCTAGATCCAATTCTATGTGGCCAATGACTTTTGGTTTGGCTTGTTGTGCGGTAGAAATGATGCACACTTATATGAGTAGATATGATTTAGACAGATTCGGTATTGTAACTAGAGGTAGTCCAAGACAATCAGATGTTATGATAGTTGCTGGAACTTTATGTAACAAAATGGCTCCAGCATTAAGAAAGGTTTATGATCAAATGCCTGATCCTAAATGGGTAATATCTATGGGTTCTTGTGCAAATGGTGGTGGTTATTATCATTATTCATACTCAGTTGTTAGAGGGTGTGACAGAATAATACCTGTCGATATTTATGTTCCTGGTTGTCCACCAACAGCTGAAGCTCTTTTGTATGGAATAATGCAACTTCAGAAAAAGATTAAAAGAGAAAATGTTTTTTTTAGATAATATTTATGAAAAAATTAAATGATTTAGCAACGTTTATTATTAGCAAATGTAAAGATATTTCTAATCATGAAATCATTAATAATGAACTAATAGTATCAACAAAAATCACTAGTATTTATAAACTTATTAATAATCTTAAACAATTGGATGGTCTAAATTTCGAAATGTTATTAGATATAACTGCTGTTGATTATCCAAAAAGAGCAAAAAGATTTGAATTAGTCTACATATTGTTAAGTTTAAAAAATAAATTTAGATTAAGAGTAAAAGTTTTTTTAAATGAAGATGATATTGTTCCTTCTATTACTTCTATTTATAAATCAGCTTCTTGGTATGAAAGAGAAGTGTGGGATATGTACGGAATATCTTTTAAAAATAATAATGATCTTAGAAGAATATTGACAGATTATGGTTTTGAAGGTTTCCCATTAAGGAAGGATTTTCCATTAACTGGCTTTGTTGAATTAAGATATGATGATTCTAAAAAGAAAGTAATTTATTCAAAAGTAAAATTAACACAAGATTATAGAAATTTTGATTTTTTAAGCCCATGGGAAGGCCAGGTTTTACCTGGGGATGAAAAAGTAAAAAAATAAATTTTGATATGAAAGAAATAAAATTAAAACCTTTAACTATAAATTTTGGCCCACAGCATCCAGCAGCACATGGAGTATTAAGAATGGTTTTAGAAATGGATGGTGAGGTTATCGAAAGAGTAGATCCACACATTGGTTTATTACATAGAGGAACAGAAAAATTAATTGAAAATAAATCTTACTTACAAGCAGTGCCATATTTTGATAGACTAGATTATGTTTCTCCAATGTGTCAAGAGCATGCTTTCGCACTAGCTGTAGAAAAATTATTAAAAATAAAAGTACCAATTAGAGCAAGTTATATAAGAGTTTTATTTTCAGAAATTACAAGAATTTTAAACCATTTATTAGCCTTACCTGCTATGGCTATGGATGTTGGAGCCATGACACCTTTTTTATGGTCGTTTGAACAAAGAGAGCTATTAATGGAATTTTATGAAAAAGTTAGTGGAGCAAGATTGCATTCAGCTTATTTTAGACCTGGCGGCGTATCAAGAGATTTACCGAATGGAATATTAGATGAAATGAAAAATTGGGCAGAAAATTTTCCTAAATTTATTAAAGATTTAGAAGATTTGTTAACTGATAATAGAATTTTCAGACAAAGAACAGTAGATATAGGAGTGGTTTCATCTGAAGATGCAATTAACTTTGGTTTTACTGGTCCTATGTTAAGAGCATCTGGAATAAAATGGGATTTGCGTAAAGATGAAAGCTATGAAATATATGACAAATTAGATTTTAATATTCCTGTCGGAACTAAAGGTGATTGTTATGACAGATATTATGTCAGAGTAGAGGAAATGAAAGAATCCCTTAAAATTATTCATCAATGTATAGACAATATGCCTAAAGGACCAACAATGATACAAAACAATAAAGTTACACCGCCAAAAAGAAAAATAATGAAATCTTCGATGGAAGCATTAATTCATCATTTTAAATTGTATACAGAAGGATATAAAGTTCCATCAGGAGAAACTTATACATCTGTTGAAGCTCCTAAAGGTGAATTTGGAATTTTTTTAGTTTCTGACGGATCAAATAGACCATACAAATGTAAAATTAGAGCTCCAGGATTTGCCCATTTACAAGCAATGGATTTTTGTTCAAAAGGACATATGTTAGCTGATGTTGTAGCAATACTTGGTTCAATGGATATTGTTTTTGGAGAAATTGATAGATAAAAAAAATGAGAAAGATTGAAACAAAATTTAAATTTAATTCTAAAAATATTATTGAAGCAAAGAAAATAATTAATAAATATCCTAAAAAATTTTCACAAAGTTCAATTTTACCTTTACTTCATTTAGCTCAAGAACAATTGGGAGGATGGTTAAATAAATCGTCAATTGAATACATATCTAAATATTTAAAAATTCCATTAATTAAAGTTTATGAAGTCGCTTCCTTTTATCATATGTTTAATTTAAATAAAGTTGGTAAAAATTGTATAAATGTATGCACGACAACTCCTTGTTGGCTTAGAGGATCTGATAATATTCTTTGTAAATTTAAGAAAAAATTAAATATAAATACTGATGAAGTTACAAAAGATAATTTATTTTCAATTCATGAAATAGAATGTTTAGGCGCTTGTATTGACGCTCCAGTTGTAAAGATTAATAATGAGTATTATGAAAATTTAAATGTTAATGATATTGATAAATTATTAAATGATTTAAAAAAATAGAATTAAAAAGAAATGTTAAAATTAGAAGATCATATATTTACAA
>MDTE01156536.1_pt1 | contig 11453 bp, 6 predicted proteins | sample 811231 | NCBI WGS metagenome assembly MDTE01 (sample SAMN05326651, study PRJNA326480) | marine metagenome | isolation source: seawater | place: Indian Ocean: Red Sea | collected 2010
GGTGATGTCCCCTGATTTTGTCAGGTATCCTCCGACAGTTACCAGCAATCCAAACGCTATTCCTGCAATTCCGTACAGACCTGGAAGGTAGCGGTTTCTATCCCTGCTAGCTCCTATTGCCTGTTCCCTGTAGGCAACAGACTCTTTGTCGACTCTTTCAGCTTCCCAATCTTGGGCATTGTATGCTTGTACAACGGCAATTCCAGAGATGACATTCTCTAGAACAGCGGTGATGTCTCCAGTAGATTCTCTTTGCTGGCGGTATTTTCTCTGAACCCTTGTTGAGAATAGATACACCAGTGGAATTATCAATAGCAGAGGTGCGAACAAAACTGCAGCAAGTTTCCAACTCATTAGAATTAGAATTAGGAATGCAGTGCCGAAGGTGACGATTATACGAATAATCGATGTTGATGAATCGCTAATGACATCTTCTAATTGATTTACATCGGCTGATAAAACACTCATTAGTTGTCCAGTTTGCCTAAGATCGTAGTAAGATGCTTCCATATCTATGAGCGATTTTGTAGCATCCAGACGCAAATCATGTTGAACTTTGTATCCTAGAGTTTGCCAACAATATTCACTTATTCCTTGGAATACAGCAAGGCTGGCGAAACCAAGGAAGATTAACAGACCATATCCATATGCTAGATTATCGCTGATTATTGGGAATAGAGAATCATCTAGGAAATCTCTCATTCCTCCAAAGAATCCTTCGGTAGTTGCGTCTGAATAGTAATCCACAGCAAATCCGATGAAAACGAAAGGAAGAAGGTCAGCAAACCTTGCTAAACCGTTAGCAATAATGCCTACAATCGCTCGATTTTTGTATTTCATTCCGTAAGGAATGACTCGCCATATTTGTTTGCCGAGGATGTCGACTTTCTCAGAATTTAGTTCCTCTGGAGACAAGTGCTCGTATTGAGTTGCTCGAGTATTTCCTCCTCCCATGTCTACCCGTTTTCAATTTAGATTATGAACCTGCGTGAGATACTTTGATGTTGAACCCACATGAGTATCTTCACATGCGCACAGCGGTTATTGCATTCTTGTTGGTGTTTTCGACCTTTTCTGGGGCTCTTGCATGGCAAACAGAAATCGACGAAGGTCTACCCATCTCTTTCAGAAATGGTGTAGTAAACAGCGTTCCAATTGAAATGGTTCCAGATGATAGATATCACGGATTTTATGTGTTAACTCATGAATACCCAGTTCCTACTGAATGGGTGGTAAAGTTGGATAGTGCCGGAATTGAATGTTGGACTTTTGCAGCGCCATCTGGTTTCCACTGTGAATTAAACGGTCATACTCCTAGCCAACTAGCCAAGCTTGATGTTGATGGTATGATACAAATGCCTGAGTTCGCAAAGTTACATCCAGATGTCATGCCTTCGTTGAAAGGCGAAATGGAATCATATTTCATCGCTCCAGGAATTGGTGTGCTAAACGTGGTTTTGTCTGGACAAGAATTGCCTGAAGAAATTCATCAGCGTGGAGATATTGAAGTTTTGAGTCACAATCTACGATGGGCGAAAGTAGAGGCTAGAATTAGCGGAGTAGAATGGCTTATTTCGCAATCAGAAATAGAGTGGATTGAACCACAATTTGAATTCAAATTATCAAATGATGAAGCCGCAGATATCGTGAGTGCCTCAGTACTATGGGATGCAACACAGATGGCGGGAATAAACACAGCATGGAATGCGCTTGATGGAACTGGAATAGTCGTAGCAGTAGCAGATACAGGTTTGGATAATGGAATCAATAACACCAACATGCACCCAGACTTTAGAGACCACATACAAGGAATACACTCCTACGGTATTTCTCCCGATACACAGCCTTTCGTGAATACACCTTACAATGACGGAGCGTCGGATTTAGACAGCGGACATGGAACTCACGTTGCAGGTTCAGTTCTTGGTGACGGTACACAATCATCTGGAGCAATCAAGGGAATGGCTCCTGAGGCTCAATTGTACATGCAAGCGATTGAAGTCTACACTGATTGGACAACATCCGCAGAGAATACCTACGGTGTTACAGACGGCTACGAATTAACAGGAATACCTGATGATCTAAGCACTCTTTTCGATGATGCTGCTTTCAATAACACAAATATTCACACGAATTCATGGGGCTCATCGGTTGCAGGACAGTACACTACTTCCTCTATGCAAGCCGATTATTCCGCTAGAAATCACAGCGAAATGCTAATCCTTTTCGCGGCCTCTAATGATGGAGTAGATACCGATAGTGGTGGCGATGGTGAAATCGATTTAGGAAGTCTAGGTTCACCTGCTTCTGCAAAGAATGTTCTAACTGTTGGTGCATCAGAAAATGACCGTCCTTCAATTACCTCCACATGGGGTTCATGGTGGCCTTCTGATTATAGCAAAAATCCAGTATTTTCTGACAAGATGGCTGATGATTCAGAAGGAATGGCGGCTTTCTCAAGCAGAGGCCCCACATTAGACAGTAGACTCAAGCCAGATGTTTCTGCTCCAGGGACCTTTATCTTGTCAGCAAAGAGTCGTTCCACAACCGATACAGGATGGGGTGCATACACCAATACCGACTACACATACATGGGTGGTACAAGTATGGCAACACCAATAACAGCAGGAGCATCTGCTCTAATCTATCAACATTTGATTGACAATTTAGGACATTCCAATCCTTCCAGTGCTTTGGTTAAAGGAATCATTGCTGCGAGTGCACACGACATGACTGGGCAATATGGAAGCGCCACAAATGGGGCTGGAGAAACAGCTCCTAACAACCACGAAGGCTGGGGTCTCCTAGACCTAGACCGTGCTGTAAATAGCACATGGGTAGATGATGAATCAGTATCAACTGGCGATAATAGAAACTGGAAAATAACCGTACCAAGCGGAGCACCAGACCTCAAAATAATGGTTTCATGGACAGACCCTGCGAGTTCACCATCAAACAGCGTCCATTTGGTTAACGACATTGATTTTGCAGTAAAGAGCCCTAGTGGAGTTTGGACCGAGTACGGAAACGACCGAGACAATTTAATCGGGGCAACAATTTCCTCACCTGCTTCAGGACAGTGGGAAATACACGTTAACGGGACAAACATTCCATCTGGTCCTCAACATTTCTCTATGGTGATTGATGCACCATACCAAATGATCAACCTATCCGCAGATGCTGATGCAGATGGATTCATCGATACTGCTGACGATTGTCCTAATACCCCTGGTCAATCCAATCAAGACAAAAACGGCTGTCCAGATGGTGATGGAGATGGCTGGTCTAACACTGGAGATGATTTCCCTAATGATGGAACACAGTGGTCAGACACCGATAATGATGGATATGGAGACAATCCTGGTGGAGTAAATCCAGATGCCTGTGTAACAGTTTTCGGGAGTTCAAGCCTCGATAGATATGGGTGTACAGATAGTGATTCTGATGGCTGGTCTGACCCAGGAGGCGGCTGGTCTACATTCCAAGGCGCAGATGCTTGTTCTTCCACTTGGGGTAATTCTAGTAGAGATAGAAACGGATGTTTAGATGATGATGGCGATGGACAATCAAACATTAATGATGCTTTAATCAGCGACCCAACACAATGGTTAGATTCTGACGGAGACGGATATTATGACAATCCGAATCCGGCTACCGATTGGGATGATTGTCCCAACAACTTTGGAGATTCAACCATCGATTTACAAGGATGCGTAGATACTGATTCTGATGGAGTTTCAGATATCAATGACCCATGGCCTAGCGACCCATCAAAGTCGATAGATACTGATTCGGATGGTTATGCAGACAACGAGGATGACTGTCCTACCTTTGCAGGAAATTCAACCAGTGGACTAGTTGGCTGTCTTGACTCAGACGGGGATGGCAGACCTGCTGAATTTGATGCATTCCCACAAGATATTAGCCAGTGGAGTGATTCCGATGGCGATGGATTTGGAGACAATCCCAACGGAAATTCCCCAGATGATTGTCCCAATGAAGCTGGTAATTCTTGGCAAAATTCCACTCTAGGGTGTGCCGATAATGATTCAGATGGATGGGCCAACCATCAAGACCGATTTGCAAATGACTCAACTCAATGGCATGATATCGACAATGATGGGTATGGTGATAATTCAGGAGGTACAACTCCTGATGCGTGCCCAACAGTTCATGGAAACTCCACAGGTGGAGGAATATACGGTTGTGTCGATGATGATGGAGACACATGGGCGAACATACAGGACGCATTTTCAGATGATCCAACACAATATCTAGATTCTGATGGCGATGGATTTGGAGACAATCCAAGTGGTACAAATGCTGACACTTGTCCTCTTACCTATGGAAATTCTTCGGTTGATAGAACAGGTTGTGTAGATACTGACGGAGATGGAACCTCAGATTTGAACGATGACTTCCCCGATGACCCTACTAGGACAGCGGATTCGGATACTGATGGATTTGATGATTCGGAGGATGATTGTCCATTAACTCCAGGAACATCTCTCAATGGATCAATCGGTTGTTTTGATGCAGACCAAGACTCATGGGCAGACCAAAATGATTCATTCCCAATGATTGCATCTCAATGGAACGACACGGATTTAGACGGATACGGTGACAACCCTAATGGTACTCAACCGGATTCTTGTCCAACAGTATCTGGTAACAGCACGGCTGATTTGTTCGGTTGTTTAGACAATGATGGCGACACATGGTCAAATTTGAATGATGTATTCCCTGACGATATTTCAGAATGGGTCGATGCTGATTCAGACGGGTTTGGAGACAATATCGATGAGTGCCCAGTTACACCTGGTAGCGCGACAGATGGCAAGGTAGGTTGCATAGATTCAGATGGAGACGGCTGGTCAGATAACATGGATTTCAGAGTGAACGATATAACTCAATGGTTAGACTCCGATGACGACGGTTATGGGGACAATCCAGATGGTTTCGAGGGTGATGATTGTCCGAATGAATATGGTTATTCTTCAATCGATAGAGTAGGATGCTTAGACGATGATTATGATGGCTGGTCTAATGAGGGCGACGAATTCCCAGATTTGCATACCCAGCATGTCGACTCAGACAATGATGGATTTGGCGATAACAACTCGGTTGGCGCAGAATTACCTGATCACTGGCCATTAGACCCACAGAGAAACGTTGCAGAGGTAGATTTTACTTGCACTCCAAGTACATTCCAAATCGATATATCTGAAGATGACCTGCTAAGGTTTACCTGTACAATAACAAATTTGATACAAAATAATCTAACCATAAGAATCGACTGGAAAGCGATGAATGCAATAGATTCTAGCCTTAGAACTCAAGTCATACCTATCGATGCCGAAGGTCAGGAAACCGTGGCTTTCGCTGGTAACATTATAGAAACTGGTGAAATTATTTCTGTGATTGAAACTAGAGAAATAGGCTCAACATCATCACTAGCCTTCTTTACGGTATCAATCGAGTCAATCAATTCATCGAGGGGTGATACATTTTCAGATGCCGAAAAAGCCTTCATCCTTGAAGACCACATGCAAGAATTAACAGCCGTAGGTGTATGTCTATTGCTGATTCTAGGTTTGGGACTAAATGCGATAAGTTCATCGAAGAAGAAACGAGCTGCTAGAAGGGCTGAAATGATGCAACAGCGCTCTGCATCATACACTCACGAACAGAATTTCTTTGGTAGGTCACCTCCTCAATTCTGACCGAATTGGCTAAGAATAAGACTCCCTCGGAGGGGTTGTTACGCGGATATGGTGAAGTGGTTATCACCTGAGGTTTCCAACCTCATGTCGTGGGTTCGATTCCCGCTATCCGCACTCTAATCTAACTCGAAGGAGTGCGTTTAGCATTCTACTTCCTGCGAATCGACCAGTTTTTTCTGCCTAATCCTTCCAAGGCAACTCCAGTAAGAGCACCCCATATGAGTGGTGATTCGTATTCGAGGTATAGTATAACAGCCATAGCCATGGATGCAACGATCCAATGATGAAGCCAAATCTTCTGATTTCTGACATGGAATTTGAAATTCTCGGTAATCCATCTTGTAATTGAAAAACCGACAATCAATGCTATGGAGTAGTAAGCAAATTCCATATTGCCATTTTGGCTATACATACTATAATCGATTTTCGTAGGAATCTAAGGCACATGCATCGGTTAAAACCCAAATCAATGTTAATCGCACACGAGTTGCATATAACCCCATCATATTGAAGAATAAGTGGCTGTAGCCCCTAATATGAACCGCCCATTGGTTGCAATAATTTTGACGGGGATATTCATTATTGCACCTCTTTCAGGGTGTTTTGGTGAAGAAGAACAATCTGTAGTTAATCCAGAAGAAAATCTAACCATCAACTTCCTTACTCCTGGTAACGCAGTCGCAAAGGCTGGTGAATTCACTTCGTTTACTCTAGAAGGAAATGGTAATGCAATTATGACTGAAGCCGATGCTCTGCTATTTGTAAATGGAACGTATATCAAGTCCCACAGCATTATGGCTGAAGATGAGATGGTTTTCGGTCAAATATTGACTACTCCTTACTCTACCAATCTCAATATTACATTCATGGATGCATCTGGTCGCACCGAAATAATTCAGATCGATGTGGGCGAAGGCACGCCAATCATAACCGGTGAAGAATGGTTCGAAAAGATGGATTTCATCACTAGTGTATGCGCCGATACAACACAGTGCGGTGGATACGTAAATCGCTGGATGGGCACTGGAAATCCATTCTATGAGCGCGCTGCTGAATATTTCAAAGGTCATTTTGAAGGCTTAGGATATGAGACACACTTGCTCAGAGTGACTAGTCACGGTAATTTGGCTCAACCAGAGAGCCTCAATGTAATCGCATGGAAGCGTGGCACTAACGACACATGCGTTCAAGGTATGGGAGCGCACATGGATATTGCACCGCCTGGAGGTCCACCCGGAGGAGGTACATATGAAGGGGCGTATGACAATACTGCAGGCACAGTATCAATGATGATGTATGCTCGGGCATTTGTTGACCTGACATTCGAATGTGATACATTCCTAGCCCTATGGTCAAGCGAAGAAGAAGGTCTACGTGGAAGCAACGCTTTTGCTAACAATGATTGTGATTATTGTCTTCCTCAAGACAAAGAATTGAAGTTTTACATCAACATGGATATGATGGGAATCTCTTGGCCAGCTCACAAATCAAACGGTGATCCCTTCCCATATCATGCTTGGTCAGGTCCAGATTATGACCCTGAAATCCAGGACGTTGCAATAACTACGGTTATGGAAGACGTGCATTTTGAAATCCTGAAAGCACCAAGAGATTTGCGAATAGATGGCTCATATGGAGCAGGCTGTGATCAACACTGGGATGACCATTACAACCTAGTCATGGATGTGCACGAGGACACCTTTGGGCGCTCTGACCACGTAACTTTCAGAAATCTCGGAGCACAGACCATCTTCCATTTGGGAGCATATGATGAAGACTATTCTGCATACCATTCTCCAACTGACACTCTTGACAATATGGTTCAAGAGGTAGGTGGGCAAGAGGAACTTGAGAAAAGCATGCAGTTTGTGCTATGGGCATCTTTACTGGAGTTTATCATCGCAGACAAAACTCCTGAGATTCGAAATATGAATGCTTGAGGTGAACAAATGGTTGATCCAATCGGCGACATAATTGCTGGGGTCGGGGAAGCGATAGCAAAAGATTCAACATTCTTGAATGAAAATAAGAAAGAACCATTATGGCTAAAAGTATTGTATTATGCAATACCGATGGGATTGCTAATAGGTTTCTATTTCTGGGTTATTGCTTAATTCCAAAAAGCGTCATCTTCCCAAGGAAGACCAACCCATATTCCTAAGATTTCTAGAACTACATAATTGAAGAATAAGTATCCCAATATAGCGACTGTAAATGCTAGTAATGAGGTATTGATGACCTTCCTTCTTTCTCTTTTAACATCGTCAAGGGTGCAAACTCCTTGATTCCTGAAATAAGACACTAGGCCCATGCTGACCAGTATTCCAGCCAGTCCTAGCATTGCAGGTCTGAACCACCAATATCCGTCCTTGCCCCAGTATAATGTGTCAGACAATGCAGCGGCTGTTGATACCGATGCTAGGCCAAACATTACCATTACAACGGAGGGTAAACAACACATTGATGCCACAATAGCCGAAGAAGAAATCCACTTCCAAAGGCCTTTGTCCATGTTATTCGTTCACATTTTTCATTAATAGAGTCTTGTTATTTTTTACATGTTTTTTCTAGTGGTTTTACATCCAATAGAAAAATCAGGATTTTCCTTCATTGCTTCTAATGTAGCATCCAGTAATTCATCCTCTGCAGTGCGAGGGTTTTCTCCTGCAGGTTTCCACGATACTGAAACATGTAAATCCTCAAAAATAAAGTTCTCAAGATTGTAATTATCGATAATAATGTCTCTAGGGTTCAGATTCATTCCCTGCCTTTCAGATTTCTGTATTGCTTCCTTGGAAGTCCAAATTTGGATGGCCATTTCAGGGTTATCTCTCAACCATTGCAATTCTTCCCCCTTTGCCATCATATCAAATGCATTTTCTTGAATTGATCTTTCTACAGGTTCAGCATCGATTCCGACCCAATATCCTGGCTCGATTAATGCGCATACTGCCCAATCACCGGAGTGTCCTAAACTGATACCAGGTAAGGGTTCATTTCTCCATACTCCATTCAGCCATGAGAGATATGGTGCTCTTTCGTCAGTTCTCAGCACTTCGATTGAATCTACTGGAATATCCCATTCTTTCAGGCATTCTTCCAGAAGCAGTCTTCCCGAATTGTGATCTGCTAGTCTCTTTGCAGTGCCTCTTGGGATTTCCTCAGCGAGAACACTGCTACATTGGGAGATTTTCCTTCTAGCAAGAAGCATTTTTGGACCCTTTACTGGGGTCATAATCTGCAAATAATCACCTCTCTAGTGTGAATTTTTGGTCGTCAGGGACTTCTCCCATCGCCTTCAATCTCAATCCTTTGAGAGATAGAACTGGAGCATCATCCTCTCCAACAATTACTACATCGTGAACGGTGACACCACCATCTTCACTGGCTGTCTTTATCGAACGCATTCTCAATTTCTCATCCTTGTCAGGTACTCTTAGCATTGTAGACCATTCTATGCCTATTGGCAGGCTGGAATAACCATCACTTTCCATTGCCGCTAGTCCAGCATTCTGGAATCCAGCTTCAATCAACATAGGTAAGGATTCTAGTAAGACTTCATCACCTTCAGACTCCATTAGGAATTGGTCGGTTGCTGGCAATTGGTGTCGCATTAATGCAATTCCATCTACTCCTCCATCAACTCCTCTGAGGACACCGCCGTGTGATTGGAATCTTGGTCCGTGGAAATATCTGATGTAGATAAAACTCGAATGGTGAATGAGTTTTCCATCTGCAGGTGTGCCTATTTCTGGCAAGGAATCAACCTCACTTTGTAAGAATGGGCAAACATCATCACATTCTGCTACAAGTCTAACTTTGGCTTCGTGGTGTAATCTTGGCTCACCAAAGACCTCTCCCTTTGAGTTGACTAAGTCAGATACTAAGCGACACTCTACCCATCGAAGGTCTCCTTCACTCTTGGATAATTTTGCCTCAACACGTACAGTCATTGAATTCTTCATGATTTTTACAGGTAGTCCAAATTTGACTTCTTCAAAGCCTGCAAGGCAGTGTCGTGGCAGTAGTAGCATTGCATTTTGAGCAAACATCTCGAGAGCCATTACACCTGGATGGTATGGGACTCCTTCGATTGCATGGTCTACCAAGAACTGGTGTTCTTTGGTTGACAAAGTTGTCTGAGAGGTAAGTGATTTACCTTCATCTAAGGATAGCAGTTTATCGATGAACGGGAATCTTCGAGGGTCTGCTATCGATTCAGCCATATTTGGAGGGAGTTTTAGTGGCGCTTCTCTGAATGCATCAAACTTGTCCATTAATCCAAGAGATCCACAAGCGATAACTCTCCTCTTTCCACCAGCTAGTGCTTCGTTTACGAAGATGTCAACACCATCTTCGACAGCGAGAGTTTCAATCCCTGCTGCTTCAAACACGGCCTCAATTGAACCACGGGTAGCCATGCCGACATCTCTCCAGCCAGTCCATCCAATTGCGACTGCTCTGCATTTACCCGATGCTGTTAATCTTGCCATTTCTGCATCAAGAATAGAATTAGCAGCGGCATAGTCAGTTTGTCCTCCGTTTCCGAATCTTCCTGCTACACTGGTGAAAGCACATGCAAATCTCAAATTTTCATCAGTAGATGCAACAAGAGCCTTCCATCCATCGACCTTCACTCTGACAATTAAGTCAAACTTCGACCATTCTTTGTCAGCAACTAACTTTGATTCTTCTAAGCCTGCGCCGTGTACAATACCAGTTACTATCCTGCCATTGACTGCAGCCTTGATGGCGCTGGAATCAGTTACATCAGCAGGGTGATATTCGGCCTTATTTCCTGTGGATTCTATCTCATGTATTGTTTGATAGATGTCTTTACTTCTAGTGAATTTCATCCAAGCATTATTCCAATCAACCATTGTTACTTTGCCTGATTCAGATTCAGCAATCAATTCTTCACGTAGTGCCATCTTTCTGTTATTCATTTCCTCATCAGTCCAAGATAGCCAATCAGAGGTTTCCTCGATTAGTTTACTTCTTCCAAGTAGGATAAATGTGGCATTGGAATTCTTGCTAGCGTTAGCAACTCCAATTATCGAAGCAGCAGTGACTCCTGAGCCGCCACCGCTGACAACCCATAGGTCGTCATCTTGTAGAGGCTGAATGTCATCAACTAAGTCCTCAGCGAAGCAAACCATTGTCCATCTTCGTTCGTCCCTGTCGATTCCAATTTCTACTTCTCCGCCAGCGTTGAACATGTCATTTTCAATCAATTTAGCTGCGGCGTGCGCATCAATGAGTAATTCTGGGTGCAGATCTAATGCTCTACATCTGATGTTTTCTCTTTCAAATGCATAGGATTTGGTAACACCAGTAGCACCACAAGCAAGAGAGTTGAACTTGTTACCTCTATTTCCATGTCGTCCGTCCATAGCGGTGACGCTGCCTACAATTCCAGAGGATGCAGATGCAAGTTGATTGTCCAAACCTTTGAGCAAGCCAAACCATGCTTGAGATGATAAAGCGACTTGATTTGAAGGTCCTTCTTTTTCCCATTTACTTGCTGTTAGAGATAATGGCGCCATGTGAATGATGCCACTAACTTCTGTCAATTTCGAGCTAACTTCCATGATTTGAGACTCACTCAATGGGTCTAGGCGATATGTGTGCCCAGAATTCTCGACTTGGTCAGTCAGAGTTTTTGCACCATATTCGAATCCAATTTTCGCTACATTGATTCCCTTTTCAGTTAAAATTTCAGCCAAAGCA
>MDTE01002346.1_pt1 | contig 11452 bp, 10 predicted proteins | sample 811231 | NCBI WGS metagenome assembly MDTE01 (sample SAMN05326651, study PRJNA326480) | marine metagenome | isolation source: seawater | place: Indian Ocean: Red Sea | collected 2010
AGGTGTATCTATAAATGTTATCAATTCTTTGTTAGACGTCTTAATTTGATATGCACCAATATGTTGTGTAATCCCCCCATATTCGCCAGCAACCACATTTGAGTCTCGCAAAGAGTCTAGCAGTGAAGTTTTTCCGTGATCTACATGCCCCATTATTGTTACCACTGGAGGCCTCACTTGAATTTCACCTTCTACTTTTTGTTTAATTTTTGAAGTCTCAATCGACGGTTTCTCCTCTAAAATTGGTTTATGTCCAAATTCTTTTACTATGTATTCTGCTGTATCTTTATCAATATTATGATTTATAGTTGCCACAACTTTCATATTAAAGAGAAATTTTATTATTTCACTTGATTTCTCTGCCATACGATTTGATAGTTCTTGAATGGTAATTTGCTCTGGAATTTTTACCTCTCTTATTACTTTTTTAAACTCCTTTTTTTCTTCTCCCTCAGGTTTATTTTTTCTCTCTTTCAGTCTTGCTCGCTTTACAGATGCTAAACTTCTTTGCTTAATTTCAATTTCTTCTACGTTTAGTGCTCTAGAAACAGTTAATTTGAAATCTCTTTTATCAACTGAAGTTTTTAATTTAAGTTTACTTTTTCCAGTTGGTTTATTATCTTTTTTAATAAATTCTTTTGTTGCTTGTTGTTCAATGAACTTTCTAGCAAAATTTTTTCTTTTGATATCTTGATTAAAATTTTGATTAGATAAAAAGTTTGATTTATTAAGATTTTTATTCGATTTGAACGGTTTTTTTTTCTCTACAGAAAAAGATTTTTTTCCTGAAGTTGAAATAGAAGAGGTGTCTATTTTTTTTTTTAAACTAGAGGATATGGTAAGTGTTTTTTTTTTATCTTTTTCCATATTATTATTTATAAACAATCTCCCTTGCTGCCATGATTAATTCGTCTGCTTCTTTCCTAGAAAGTGAAAACTCCTCAAGATATCCCTCGATTCTAATTTTTTTTCCTTTTACCTCATCAAAACCCCCAATTAGTTCATCTGAAGATAAATCAGCAAAATCAACTAATTTTTTAATATTTTTTTGGCCTAGAATAACAAGCATTCCTTGGGTCATTCCTTTTAAATTAATTAATTTTTCCTCAACTCCTAATTCTCTTAATTTATTGGATACTGCCTCTTTTTCTTTAACCACTGTTTCCTTAGATCTATTTATTAATTCATTTGCAGTTTCTGCATCGATTGCATCAATTTTTGAAATATTTTCAGGGCTCGATTGAGCAATTTCTTCTATGGATGTAAAGCCCTCTGATACAAGTAATTGACCTAGAGTTTCATCTACCTCAAGGTTTTTTATTAAATTTTCTGTTCTCTCTTTAAATTCTGTCTGACGTCTTTCAGAGTCTTCTTTATCAGTTAAAATATCAATTTCGTAATTTGTAAGTTTTGAAGCCAGTCTTACATTTTGACCTCTTCTTCCGATTGCTTTACTTAGATTTTCTTCGGTTAAAATTATATCAATCCTTTTGTTATCTTGATCTATCAAAACTCTTTGTATTTCTGCTGGTGATAAAGACTCAGATATTAAACTCGGAAGATCTTCTGTCCATTTAATAATATCTATTTTTTCTCCATGAAGTTCATTAACTATAGTTTGAACCCTACTTCCTCTCATACCCACACATGCGCCAACAGGATCAATGGATGAGTCTTGTGAGTAAACACAAATTTTAGCTCTACTACCAGGATCTCTTGCTACAGATTTGATTTCAATTGTACCCTCATAAATCTCTGGAACTTCTTGAAAAAATAATTTTGCTAGAAATTGGGGATGAGCTCTCGATAAAAATATTTGATGACCTTTTAATTCTTTTTTTACCTCATAACAGTAAGCTTTGACCCTATCACCTGTTTTAAGTATTTCTCTCGGAATTAGTTCATCTTTTTTTATAATTCCTTCAGCTTTACCCAAGTCAATAATTACATTTCCGTATTCTAACCTTTTAATTATACCACTTAGAATTTGACCTTGCTTGTCAATAAAATCTTCATATTGTCTATTTTTTTCAGCTTCTCTTACTCGGGCACTAATTACCTGTTTAGCACTTTGAGCTGCGATACGACCAAAATCAATTTGTGGCAATTCTTCAAAAATTTTTTCGCCAACTTTTAATTCTGAATTATCTTTATCAACTTTTATTGCATCATCTATAGTGATCTCTCTGGCAGGATCTTCTACCTTTTCGACTATTTCTAAAACCTTCTGAATTTTTATTTCTCCGGTATCACGATTTATTATTACTTCAATGTTATTATCATTTCCAAATTTCGTTAAAGCTGCCTTTTGTATAGCACTTTCCATTGATCCTATAACTAACTCTTTATCAATTGATTTTTCATTAGCTACAGCTTCAACTATTCTTAACAATTCAAGTTTGTCTAATCCTCTATTCAACATTTATAATGCTCCTAAAAAAAAATGGGCTAATGCCCATTTTGAATTTCAATAATATGTTTTAAATATAAAGAAAATTATGGTTTTTTCAAGATTACAGCTTAAATAAATTCGCTTTATCTGTTTTTTCCCAGGAAAATTCACCTTTATTTGTTGGTTTTCTTCCAAAGTGTCCATACGCTGAAGTAACTTCGTAAATCGGATTATTTAATTTTAACATTTCTCTAATTCCTCTGGGAGATAAGTCGAAATTTTGATTTATTATTTTTTTTATTGTGTCAACCTTTCCATCATCTCCGTCATTCAGTTTAATAAATACTGATAAAGGTTTAGAAACTCCGATAGCATATGCTAGTTGAATTAAACATTTATCAGAAACTCCTGAGGAAACAATATTTTTAGCAAGGTATCTTGCTACATACGCTGCAGACCGATCCACTTTTGTTGGATCTTTACCAGAAAAGGCTCCTCCTCCATGTGGTGCAGCTCCACCATATGTGTCAACAATAATTTTTCTTCCAGTCAAGCCCGTATCACCATCAGGCCCGCCAATTACAAATTTTCCTGTTGGATTTATATAAATTTCTTGTGGATCCAAATCATTAAGATAATTTTCAGGTATAGATTTTTTTATGTAAGGAATAATTAAATTCCTTACATCTTCTTGGCTTAAGTCATTTGAATGTTGAGAAGAAATTACAACTGATGTAACTTTTGTAGGCTTATTTTGCTCATATAACATTGTGACCTGACTCTTAGAGTCAGGTTCAATACCTTTAAGAATTCCATTTTTTCTATCTTGAGCCATCAACCTTAATATCTTATGGGAGAAATGTATTGGCGCTGGCATTAAATCTTCTGTCTCTTTGCATGCATAACCAAACATAATTCCTTGATCGCCTGCTCCTTCATCTTTGTTGTCTCTTGAATCAACGCCTATTGCAATATCTTTCGATTGTTCGTGAAGATGTGTTTCTATATTGGCTGTTTTCCAACTAAAACCTTCTTGATCATAACCTATATCTTTAATACAATTTCTTACTTTATTTATTAACTCCTCTTTTTCAATTTTTGGTCCTCTAATTTCTCCAGCTAAGACAACTTTGTTTGTTGTGGTAAGCGTTTCACATGCTACTCTAGATACTGGATCTTTAGACAAATAAGAGTCTACTACCATATCTGAAACTCTATCACACACCTTATCGGGATGACCTTCTGAGACTGACTCGCTAGTGAAGAGATAGTTATTTTTCATTATTTTTTTTATACAAGTTAAAGATCAAAATATATGTAAATAAAACTACAAAAAATATCAAATCATTTTTATTTTTATTTTTATTTTTTATTAAGGGCACTTGATATTCTATATGACCAGTTTCTGTATTATTCAGTTTTTTTATAATCTCTCCCTTGTTATTAATGATCGCACTGATGCCTTTATTTGTAGATCTAATCAGAAATGAGTTGTGTTCTATAGCTCTAAAAATACCTTTTGCGAAATGCTGATGAGGACCTATAGAATTTCCGAACCAACCATCCTCGGATATATTAATAATTAAATTTGTTTTTTCATTAGATTTTTGAATAAACTTTGGAAAAATAACCTCATAACAAATTAATGGTAATATATTTAGTTGACCGATTATTAAGTTATCTTGAATTTTACCTTTTATAAATGAAGTATGACCTTCTGTAATTTTTTTTAAACCAAATTTATTTAGCTGTTGCTCAAACGGAAGAAATTCTCCAAAAGGAACTAATTTTTGTTTGTTATAATTTTCTATTATTTCTAGATTATGATTAGCAACAATCATACTGTTATAAAATCCTTTTTTTGTGGTGTCAAAAATATTAATCCCAAAAAGAATAATATGATTTTCACTAAAACTAGTTTGAAAAATTTTCTTAAATTGAATTATTTCTTTAAAACTATATCCACTAAATACACCCTCAGGCCATACAAAAAGTGTTTTTTTATTTTTTTTTGGATCACTATATCTAATTAACTTATCTAATCTATTTTTCATTTCTTCAATTGAGATACCATATTCAAGATTAAAATTAGGAGAGACTACCTTGATATTATAATTATCAATAGCTGTAGATAAAAATAATTTATTTTTATTAATTGAATAATTACCGTACATGTAAAGAGAGAAGAGAATTAATATTATAGATATAAAAATCAAAAATTTTTTATGAATTTTATCATTGCAAAATATAAAAGCAGGTAAAGTAAAAATTGTAATAATCAATAGATTAAAAAGAAAAAGTCCTGTCTTTTCTAGGATTTGAATTATTTCAGTTGACCAGGAAAAACTATAGGCCCAAAGGTTCCAAGGAAAACCTGATAATAGTTTAGCACGTAAATAGTCAGAAAATGAAAGACTGCCAGAAAGAAGAAAAATTGATTTTAAATTTAAACTTAAAAAAGGGCCAATTATTAATGTAACAATTGAAAAAAATAAACTCAAAAATAGTGGAACTAAAATTAATCCAAAAGGAATTAAAAATTTAAAACTCTCATCAAATGTTAGTGAATTTGTTATCCAATGAATTCCACTTAAATAATAGCCAAAACCGAATGATGTACCAAATATGAAAAGATGCAGCTTAAACGGTTTCTTTCTATAAATACTTTTTGATTTTTTTTTTATAAAAATAATTAAATAAAAAAATATAGGTAATATAAAAAAATTTATAAAAGTAAGATTAAATGGTTGAAAAGATAAAACAGTTAAGCAACCAAGTAAAAATGGAGTAAAGTATAAAGTAAAAAATTTATTGTTAAGATATTTAACAATCATTTAATTTAAATATGAGAGAAATTTTTTTTCAACTTTCATCATATCATAAAAATCTTTATTTTTTTTATGATCATAACCTAAAAGGTGAACTAATCCATGTATCCATAGTTTATTAAACTGGGTGTTAAAATTTAGATTTTCATATCTGCCTTTTTTAATTTTGTTTAGATTTATAATAATATCTCCTAAGTAAATTTCTGTCTCTTTTTTTAATTTAATTTTTAATTCTCTTTTGCTATAGAAGGGAAAAGACAATACATCTGTTGTTTTATTTTTTCCCCTAAATTTTTTATTCAATTTTTTTATTTCTTGATTGCCAGACAATAAAATAGTTAAAAATATTTTATTATTTTTATATTTCTTAAATTTTTTGTTTAACTTTAAAATTTTCCTTTCAATAAAATTCTTGGGATTTTTAATATATTTATTCCAATCTTTGTTATTAGAGATAGTATTAATCTTTATCATCAATACTTTTCTTTTGATAAGCCTTTATTATTTTTGAAACTAATGGATGTCTAACTACATCATTGTGATCAAATTCAATAATTTTTATTTCCTTCAAATGTTTTAATAATTTTGTTGATTTGATTAATCCAGACTGAGATTTATTTATTAAGTCAATTTGTGAAGGATCGCCATTAACTACTAGTTTTGAGTTTTCACCAATTCTTGTTAAAAACATTTTAATTTGAGTTTCCGTAGCATTTTGAGCTTCGTCTAATATTGCAAAACAATTTTTTAAAGTTCTCCCTCTCATAAATGCTAAAGGCGCAATCTCGATTTCTCCGCTCTCTATTTTTTTATCAATTTTATCTGTACCAAATAATTCGTAAAGAGCGTCATATAAAGGTCTTAAATACGGATCTACTTTCTCCTTCATGTCTCCTGGTAGAAAACCTAATTTTTCACCAGCTTCTACTGCAGGCCTTGATAAAATTACTCTTTCAATTTTTTTCTCTATCAGCATTGTGACTCCAACTGATACTGCTAAGAAACTTTTTCCTGTACCAGCTGGGCCTAAAGACATTACAATGTCATTTTCTTTTAAAGCCTTAATATAATCAGATTGCTTTTCGGATCTTGCAATTACAGATTTTCTTGGAGTTTTTATCAACTGTTTGAAAGTCTTAACGTTTGACTTTTTGAATTCCATATTTTTTTGCACGGACAATGCTATATCCTCTTTTTCAATCATTTTTGTTAAAGTATACTTATTTATTAAAAATTTAATTGCCTCACAAAATATATCAATATTATCCTTGATGCCTTTGCAAGTAATTGAGTTTCCTCTAAAAAATATTTCAGTATTTGTAAGTTTAGATAGTTCTTTTAAGTTTTGATCAAATTCGCCTACTACAGACATTAACATTTCATTGTCTATGATTTGAATGTTAGATGTTTTATCATCTATTTTTTTAATTATTATATTTTGATTTAATTTTGTTATTTCTGACATTGTTATGCAGCAAAACCTTTACAAATTTTATTTTGTGTAAGTTCTCCAAATAAGGTATTTTGATTTCCATCAATTATTTTAACTTCTTTAGTTTTTCCTATCAAATTTTCATCACTTCTAACAATTACAGAGTTTAGGTACTCGTCTCTCCCAAAGTAATTCATTTTTTTACCTATTGCGTTTTCAAATAAAACTGATGATTTTTTGTTAAATAAATTTTTTCTATAATTCATCTTTATATCCTGGGCTACTGTTTGAAAAGTAATTAATCTTTCTTTAGCAATATCAAGGTCTATTTTTTTCATACTAGCCGCTGGTGTGCCTGGTCTTGGGCTAAAAATAAAAGAGAAAGTATTTATAAATTCAACTTTTTTTAATAATTCTAACGTTTCTTGAAAATCAATATCATTTTCTCCGGGAAAACCAATTATAAAGTCGCTTGAAAATTTGATTGATGGTTTATTTTTTTTTAGTTTATCAATTAGGTCCAAGTAATTTTCTACAGTGTGTTTTCTATTCATGCTTCTTAAAATTTTATTAGATCCACTCTGAACAGGAAGATGTATCATTGGCATAAGTTTATCAAATTCCAAATGCGCCTGTATGAGGTCTTCAGAAAAATCTATAGGATGAGAAGTTGTATACCTAATTCTTTCTAATTTATCGATTTTAGAGATCTCATTGATTAGATGTGAAAGTTTTTTACCGCCAAAATTATAAGCATTAACATTTTGACCTAATAAAGTAATTTCTTTTGCGCCATTTTCGACAAGATCAATCGATTCTCTTATTAATTCTTTGATTGATCGAGAATACTCAGAACCTCTGGTGTAAGGAACGACACAAAATTTGCAAAATTTATCGCAACCTTCTTGAATAGTTAAAAAGCTTGAGATTTTATTATTTGAGTTTTTGATTGAATTTAAGTTATCAAATTTATCAATCACATCAAAATTAGTAGAATTTACTTTAATAATTCTTTTTTCTAATTTTAGTATTGTTTCATTTAAATTCTGATAAGACTGTGGTCCTATTACAGCATCAATATATTTTTCTTTTTCCAAAAGAACCTCTCCCTCTGCCTGCGCAACACATCCTGTAATAATAATTATTGGTTTATTTTTATTTTTAAAGACTTTTTTAACTCTACCGATATCATGATAAACCTTGTCAGTAGCTTTTTCTCTAATGTGGCAGGTATTCAATACATAGCAGTCAGCTTCTTGAATATTATTTGTCTTCTTATAATTAATTTTTTTTACAAGGTCATAAATACGATTACTGTCATATTCATTCATCTGACAACCAAATGTTTTTATAAAAATTTTTTTTTCCAATTTATTTTTTTATTTTTGATCCGTAGAGTTCAAGTTTGTGATCAACTAAATTGTATCCTAGTTTCTTTGCAATTTTTTTTTGCAATTCCTCTATATCTTTATCTACAAACTCTACGATTTCTCCACTATTAATATCAATTAAATGATTGTGATCATCGTTTATTTCATAGCGAGCTTTACCAGCTTTGAAGTCATGTTTTACTAAAATACCAGCTTCCTCAAAAAGTTTAACAGTTCTGTAAACAGTAGCAATGCTTATTTTATCATCAATTGATGTTACTCTTTTATGGAGCTCGTCTACATCTGGATGATCTTTTGATCCGTAAACTTCTTTTGACTCTGAGAGAACTCTTGCAATTACTTTTCTCTGATCAGTGAGTCTTACTCCTTTTTGCTTGCACTTTTCTTCAATAACGCTCATACCTTAATTTAACTTAAATAGATGGCCTTAATCAATTTTTTTTCAATTAAATTTTTATTTATGAGTTTTTCAACATTTTCTTGGTTAAAATCCTTCAAATCAGTGTTCTTATAACCAAATAATTTTACTTTTTTTGAAATTGCCATACCTTTTGCGACGGCTAAAGATATTCTTACTCCTGAAAAACTGCCAGGCCCTTGGTTAATAATAATACTGAAGTTTTTATCTAATTTGACTTTATGATCATCTAAAAAATTATATATTTCTAATACTAGCTGCTCTGCTTTATTTTTTTCATCTTTTAAATTGTGAATAAAAAAATCTTTATTTATTCTAAGAGCTAATTTATCATTACTGCCTATGAAATGGATAATTAAAAAATTTTTAATCATTTTTTTTATTATAATACCTTTTGATAGCAATCAATCCAAGTTATTGGCTTTAGACAACTATATATTTGATGATTTTGGACTGATATCAATTATGTATCACAGATTTAATGAAAATAAATATCCTTCAACAAATATTCAGCTGGATGTTTTTAAAAAACAACTTGAAATAATTGAAAATGAAAAAATTAAATTTATAAGTCCAAAGGATTTTGAGGCGAGTCTTTCAGAAAAAAAAGGGGAAAGAAAAATTCTGCTTACAATTGATGATGGGTTGTTATCTTTTTATGAAAATGCTTGGCCTATTTTGAAGGAGAAAAAGATTCCATTTATTTTATTTGTGAATACTCGAGAAGTAGGGTCTTTTAATTACATGGATTGGGATCAAATCATAGAATTACATAAAGAAGAAAATGTTGAAATAGGAAATCATAGTCATTCTCATGAATATTTAGTTAATGAAAGTCCTAAAATCATCAAACAAGATATTATAAAATCTATAGAAATATTTGAAAAAAAACTTGGAAGAAATTCAGATTTTTTTTCTTATCCTTTTGGAGAGTATAGTCTTGTATTTAAAAATATAATTAAAGATTTAGGATTTAAATATGCTTTTGGACAGCATTCTGGAGTAATCGACGAAACAAAAGATCTATGGGAACTGCCCAGATTTCCTATTAATGAAAAGTATGGAGAGTTAAATAGGTTTAAAACTTTAATGAAAACCTTGCCTTTTAAGTATAAAAAAATTTCTCCTGAAGAGAAGCACCTACAACAATCAAACAACCCCCCATCTATTAATATAAAATTTTTTGAAAACATCAAAAATTTAAACAATATTAATTGTTTTTCGAATGAGGGTAATAAATGGAGAAATTCCGAAATTAATTTTATAGAAAAAGCAGTTTTAGAAATAAAGATAGTTGAAAAATTTATTGGTGAGAGAGGTAGAATAAATTGTTCACTTAAAGAAAAACATGGTTTCTGGAGATGGCTAGGTATTCAGTTCGTGATTAGTGAAAAATGATTCAAGACTTAAGTTCAACCTGTTTTACAGAGTTTACTAATTTTACAGGTTCAAAATCAGATAAACCGTTTTGAGTTATTATTTGATTGAGTATTTTTGTATATTCGGATCCAGTTTGAGCATAATTTTTAAGAGTATCTGTTAACGAAAGGCCAGAAATTTTTTTATTTCTATCTCTTAGTTGTTTTCTTTTTTCTCTAAATTTCTGGTAACTTTTATGTGTGTTTAAGTTATTTTTATAAGCCTTAACTGAAGCCCTTAAAATTGGAAATTTTAAAATTTTATGGTTTTTATCACTATCCCTTTTAAGCGGGGCAATACCTTGACCATCCCATGTCCATTGACCAAATATAGCATTACCCTCTAAAGCAAATCTAGATGTTCCCCAGCCACTTTCCTTAGCTGCTTGTGCTAAAGCGATAGACACCGGAACCATATCCATTTTAATCATTAACTCACTAAGATTAGATTTTTTGACTTTATATTCTAAAAGTTTTTGTCTTAACCATTGTTTTTCTAAATCTGAAGTATATTTTTTTTCAACTAAAGTTTTTAATTTTTCTCTATCATCTAGAATTTTTTCATTTTCCGCTACTATCAGAGGTAAAACAATTTTAATAAATGTTTCTTTTTTCAGTTGCACACTTTGTAAGTTGTCAAGATCTCTCGGGAATTGCGTGAAATATATCGGTTTAACTAATTTTTCATTTCTTACTTTCCTTAAATCATAGTCTACATCTTTAAAAAGTTGAATCACAGTTTCTGTTTTTAAATTTAGATCAGGCAAAATGACTTCAGCTACGTTATTTCTTTTCACTTTGAGTTCAGGTTTCTTTTCTTCTTTTTTTGCTTGAATTTTTGGTTTTTTTTCATCTTTCTTAACCTTTTTTTCATCTTTTTTAACTTTAATTTCTGGTTTCTTTATTTCTTTCTTTACTTTCTGTTCAGGTTTTTTTAACTCCACTTCTTTGTCGAATAAATCAAAATTTTTATAATTACTAATTCCTACAAATATTGCAGTTGTTATTCCTGCAACAAGAAAGAAGCCGATAATTACATTCCGAGCACTTTTTTGGTCTATTTGTTGATTGTAAATTGAATTAAACACATCAGTGAAAAGATTTCCAAAGAATTTACCAACTGTAAAGCCAAGTGTAGGTAAAACGTTTAGAAAGTTTATACCAGCATTACCAATACCCTTCCATAAAGTATTTAATCCAAGATTAAATCTTCTAGAGGTGTCATGCTTATAATTTTCTACTCTTCTTAAAAATCTATTTTTGTCTTTTATAGTTTCTTCTTTTAAATCAATAATATTTGATTTTATTTTAGAAACTGGTTTAACAAAATTTTCCTTGAAAAAACTAGTTTTGAATTCTTTTGGAATAATTATCTTATTTTTTTTTAAGATTAATTCAATTTGACCAGTTGTAAGATTTTTTCTTCTCTTAGTATATTCTTGTATCTCTTTAACATTATAAATATATGCTAACTCTAGTAACTTATCTCTATAACTTAATTTTTTTTTCATACCTTAGTTTGCTTCTACTGAGTTTACCTCTTTAACATAATGTTTTAAAAGATTTTGAACGC
>MDTE01064065.1_pt1 | contig 11452 bp, 10 predicted proteins | sample 811231 | NCBI WGS metagenome assembly MDTE01 (sample SAMN05326651, study PRJNA326480) | marine metagenome | isolation source: seawater | place: Indian Ocean: Red Sea | collected 2010
AAGACCTGGGATGTATATTGGAGATACCGATGATGGAACAGGATTACATCATATGGTTTATGAGGTAGTAGATAATTCAATCGATGAAGCTTTAGCAGGACACTGTAAAAATATTTATATAAGCATCAATCCAGACCAAACAATCACTGTTAGGGATGACGGCAGAGGTATACCAGTTGATATACACAAGGGAGAGAAAAAATCAGCAGCAGAAGTTATAATGACACAATTACATGCGGGTGGAAAATTTGATCATGATTCATATAAAGTTTCAGGAGGCCTTCATGGTGTTGGTGTATCAGTGGTAAATGCATTATCAGAAAAATTAAAACTTGAAATTAATCGAGATGGTAAAAAGTATTTTATAGAATTTAATAATGGTGAAGCAAAAGCAAGATTAAAAGTAATTGGCAAATCAAAAGAAACTGGAACTCAGATAACATTCTTACCATCTAAGGAAATTTTTTCTTCAATTAAATTTAGCTCAAACATTCTTATAAAAAGAATGAGAGAACTAGCTTTCTTAAATAAAGGAATTAAAATAACTTTAAATGATTTAAGCCAAAAGAAAGAAAAAACATATATTTTTAAGTTCGACGGAGGTGTTGTTGAATTTACTGATTTTTTAGACGAAAAAAGAGAAAAATTAAAAAATAAAAATGGTAATGATCTTTTTAAGAAGCCAATTTATATTGAAGGAAAAAAGGACAATATTGAAATTGAATGTTCATTAAAGTGGAATGCTGGCTACACAGAAGATACGCTACCTTACACAAATAATATCTATCAAAAAGATGGTGGAACTCATGTATTGGGATTTAGAAGTGCTTTAACAAGAGTTATAAATAAATACGCAAATGAAAATAATCTTTTAAAGAAGAATAAGCTAACCATTTCAGGTGATGATATCAAGGAGGGTTTAACTTGCGTACTATCAACTAAAATACCAGATCCGAAATTTTCTTCTCAAACAAAAGATAAATTAGTTTCATCAGAGATTAGAATGATAGTTGAAACTATAGTGAACGAAAGATTATCAATATGGTTTGATCAAAATCCATCTGTAGCCAAAGTTATCTTAGCCAAAATTATCCAAGCGGCAATGGCCAGAGATGTTGCTAGGAAGGCTAGAGAAAATGTGCGAAGAAAAGGTGCTTTAGAATTAAGTGGATTACCTGGAAAACTAGCAGATTGTCAAATTGGTAAACAAGAAGGAACAGAGTTATTTATTGTAGAGGGAGACTCTGCGGGTGGATCTGCTAAACAAGGAAGAAACAGAGCTAATCAAGCTGTTCTTCCATTAAGAGGCAAAATTTTAAATACTTATGTTGAAGATTTAGATTTAATTAAGAATGGTAAAAATAAAAATGGTGTAGATCAAAGAACAAAAGCTTTATCAAAAATGATATCATCAAATGAAATTTTAACTTTAATAAATGCTCTTGGTTTAGATCCAAAAGTTCAAGAGATAGATTTGAAAGATCTAAGGTATGGTAAAATTATTATTATGACCGATGCTGATGTTGATGGTTCTCATATTAGGGCACTACTGTTAACTTTTTTTAATAATAAACCGTTTAATAAATTAATTGAGAATGGCCATGTATATCTAGCGCAACCACCATTGTTTAAAATTAATCGTGGCTCTAAAGGAATTTATATCAAAGATGAGAAAGAACTAGAGAACTATATTTTAAACAATAATAAAGATTTAAAAAAATTAAAAAAAAATTCCAAAGAATTTATTAAAGCTTTAGAGTTAGAAAAATCAAAAATGAATATACAAAGGTTTAAAGGATTAGGAGAAATGAATCCAGAAGAGCTTTGGAGCACTACTCTTGATCCTCAAACCAGAAATTTGCTACAGGTACAATATTCTAAAGATACAAAAAAAGACCAAAAATTAATACACACATTAATGGGAAATGATGTTTCTTTAAGAAAAGATTTTATTATTTCTAATGCTATAAATGTTCAGAATCTTGATATATAAACAATGAAGTTTTTTGAAACTTCAAAACAACATTCTTTAAAGAAATCAATTTATATCAATTTGAGATGGATTGGTATTTTAGGTCAATTAATATCAGTATATCTAGTTTATTTTTATTTTAATTTTGAGTTTGATTTTATCTATTGTAATTTATTTATAACTCTTGGAATTATAAGTAATTTTTATTTAATTTTTATTTATAAAAAAACACAACTTTCTGATAGATCAGCTTCTATTCATTTGTTAATAGATATAATTCAGCTGAGTGGGCTTATTTATTTAACAGGAGGCATAATCAATCCATTCATAATTTTCTTGATTATACCTAGTGTTTTTGCCTCATCAAATTTAGGCCTAAAAACAAACTCCTTACTCGTTTTAGTTACTACTCTATCCATCATATTTTTAACTTTTAATTCTAAAGGGCTACCAGGACCATTAAATGATCATTTTCATGTAAGCCAATATTATTTCTATTCAATTCCAATAGCTTTAATAATTGCATTATTATTTTTAAATTATTTTGCAATAATTTTTGGAGTAGAGTCAAAATTAAGAAAAGATGCATTAAATAAAATGGAAGAGATAATGGCAAAAGAGCATGAAATGTTATCTTTGGGAGGTCAAGCAGCTGCTGCAGCGCATTCTTTGGGAACGCCTTTATCTACAATTAAAATTATTACTCAAGAGTTGTCTAAACAGCTTAAAAATCAACATGATGTGATGCAGGATATTAAATTATTATCTAGTCAAGTTGAACGATGTAATGAAATTCTTAAAAGACTATCTTTAAATCCTAATGAAGAAGATGATTTTATTGATGAGGATCAAAATATAAGAGATTATTTAAAAGAAATTGTCAATTCTTTTCAGGAAACAAGTAATAAAAAATTTATTTTAAATTTCGACAATGATAAAAATTCAAAAAAAATTACAAAATCAATAGAAATTGTTTATGGTCTAAGAAATTTTATCGGAAATGCGAATAAATTTAGCAGAGAAAAAGTTTTTATAGATTTAATAAGTGATAACGATACAACGGAAATAATTATTTATGATGATGGATCAGGATACCCTAGTGACATTCTATCTAAGATTGGAGAGCCTTATCTAAAATCAACAAAATCAATAAGCAAAGAAAAAATAGGATTGGGCTTAGGTTTATTTATAGGGAAGAATTTATTAGAAAAAAACTTTGCCTCGGTTAATTGTTGGAATTCTCAAAAAACTAGTGGTGCTGAAGTAATCATTAAATGGAGGAACAAAGATTTATTTAATCTTTAGTGTAATTTTTTTTTATTTTTTAGTAAATCACTTAGTTGTGAAATCATTACGTCTCCCAGTTCATTTACATCAGTAATTTTGATAGCTCGACTATAATATCTTGATACATCGTGTCCAATACCAATTGCTAAAATTTCAGTCTCAGTTTTATCTTCAATAAACTTAACCATTTTTTTTAAATGTTTTTCTAAAAAATCTCCAGAATTTACTGATAAGGTAGAATCATCTACTGGAGCACCGTCTGAAATTACCATTAAAATTTTTCTTTCTTCTCTTCTTTTTTTTAAACGATTAAAAGCCCATGAGATAGCTTCACCGTCAATATTTTCTTTTAATAATCCTTCTTTTAACATTAAACCAAGATTGTTCTTACATTGTCTCCAATGTGTGTCAGCTCCTTTGTATATAATGTGTCTCAAGTCATTTAATCTTCCAGGCATTTTGGGTTTTCCTTCTTTATTCCAAAATTCTCGACTTTTTCCACCTTTCCAGTTTTTGGTAGTAAAGCCTAATATTTCAACTTTGACAGAACATCTTTCTAAAGTTCTGGATAAAATATCTGCACATATCGCAGCAATTGTGATTGGCCTTCCTCTCATTGAGCCTGAATTATCAATTAATAGAGTCACAACAGTATCTTTAAAATCTAGATCTTTTTCTTTTTTAAATGATAAAGAATTATATGGATCCATAATAATTCTGGGTAATTTAGAGCTATCCAATAGGCCCTCTTCTAAATCGAATTCCCAAGCTCTATTCTGTTTTGCTAGTAATTGTCTTTGAAGTTTATTTGCAAGCTTAGTAATAACATCTTGAAAACCAATCAGTTGTTGATCCAAGGTTTTTCTCAGTTTTGAAGCTTCATCAGAGTTTTCCAGGTTTTCGGCTTTGATTATCTCATCAAATTGAGTTGTAAAAATTTTATAATCTAAAATAAAATTATTTAAATTCTTTTTTTGAATAACCTGTTCACTACTTTGTTGATCAGAGTCTGTATCAACTAGTTGTTCATCTAGTTTGTATTCATCTACATCGTATTCTGAATCAAAACTTGCGTCTGTTTCTTCATCTTTATTTTGTTCTTTATTATCTTCGCTGTCACTCTCTTGGTCTTCGTTAGATGGGTTGTTTTGACCATCATCTTGATTTTCTTCTTTTGTTTCTTCATTATCTTCATTTTGAAATATTTCCATTTCTTGCAATATTTGTGAAAATTTCGAACAATATTCATTTTGAAGTTCCAAATTTTCTTTAAGAAAATCTATGTGCTTTTCAATAACTTTATCAAAGTCTTTTTCCCAAAAATTTAGCATATTATTTGTTAAAGAATTAAGTTTAAGACCATGAAATTTTTTTAACATATATAATTCAAAGGCCTCAGCCACTGGTACATCTTCTTTACTTTTTAATTGATCTTTTCTTTTAAGTTGGATTGTTTGGTAATAGTTATCTTTGAGGTTTTTTTCTATTCCTTTTAGCATTTTAGAGCCTAACCTTTCATATCTTACTTTTTCCGCAATTGTATAAAGTGATTTACAAGATGGATTTGATGGCAAATTTTTTTTGAAGATTTGAATATTTGAAAACTTTTTTTTTAATGCCGAAGAATCTGATTCAGCTCTAGCTCTAATAAAATCACTTTTTGAATTTAAATTTTCTAAATTAAAAAAGTCAAATTTTTTAGAACTTTTATTTTGCTCTGGTTCTTCTTTAATATTAAGGTCATCTGAAATAACCTTGGCAGTTGATATAAGAGCTTGTTTAAGTTTTTCTTTTAAATTGTCACTTTTATTACTATTACTCATCTAGATTTGAATATTAGCAAGTGACTCTGGCAATTCTTCACCAAAGCATCTCTGATAATATTCAGCAATTGTATTTTTCTCTAGTTCATCACACTTATTAAGAAAAGTGACTCTAAATGCATACCCAACGTCTTTAAAGATTTCGGCATTTTCTGCCCAATGTAAAACTGTTCTAGGACTCATTACAGTTGATATATCTCCAGCTATAAATCCTTTTCTTGTTAAAGCAGCAACCTTTATCATATTAGACACTTTTTCTTTACCTTTTGGATTATTAAAGCTTTTATTTTTTGCAAGGACTATATCCATTTCTTTTTCTAAACTTAAATAATTTAAAGTTGTAACTATATTCCATCTATCCATTTGACCTTGATTTATTTGCTGGGTTCCGTGATAGAGGCCAGTCGTATCACCTAATCCGACCGTATTAGAAGTAGCAAAAAGTCTAAAATATTTATTTTGTTTTATTACTTTATTCTTATCTAGAAGCGTAAAGTTTCCTTCTGCTTCCAAAACTCTTTGTATGACAAACATCACATCTGGCCTTCCAGCATCATATTCATCAAAAACTAGAGCGATTGGATTTTGAATAGACCAAGGTAAAATTCCTTCATTAAATTGCGTTACTTGTTTGCCGTCTTTTAAAACTATTGCATCTTTTCCAATCAAATCTATTCTACTTACATGACTATCAAGATTTACTCTGATGCAAGGCCAGTTAAGTCTTGCAGCTATTTGTTCAATGTGGGTAGATTTTCCAGTACCATGATATCCTTGAACCAAAACTCTTTTATTGAATGCAAATCCTGAAATAATTGCAAGAGTTGTGTCTTTATCAAACTTATAATTTTTATCTATTTCAGGCACATATTCACTTTTTTTTGAAAAAGCATTTACTTCCATTTCAGAGTCTATTCCAAATGATTGTTTAAGTGAGACTTTTATATCTGGTTGTATGTTTAAATTAGATGTCAATTTTTTTCCTATAAGTATTTTTTAATTGTGTATAAGCTAAAGTTATTAGTTTAAGTTTCTCTTCATATTTTTTGTTACCGGAATTCATATCAGGATGAAATTTTTTGACAAGCACTTTGAATTTTTCTTGAATTTTCTGCCATTTTAAACCTACAGAAATTCCTAAGATTCCAAATGCTTTTATATCTTTGTGATCAAATTTAAATTGACGCATATGATTAAAATCACTCTTAAATTTGTCTTTATCTAATTCATCTCGAAGTGTATCGTTCCAGAGCACTTTAAAAAAATTATCAGAAGAGCTAAAACTTTGTGTAGGTTTGTGCCAAACCATGTCAGATTTTAAGAATTTTATTACTTGCTCATCATTCATTCCAGAAAAATAATTCCAATTTTTGTTAAATTCTTTTACATGTTCTAAGCACAACATTCTAAATTTTTTACTATTGTCCTTTTCAACAGGGGCTTTATAATCACCTGATTGTTTACAATTATTCCAGTCACAAATATTTTTCATGATATATAATAAAGTTATTTATGAATATTAATCAATTAATTGCAATTATAAAAGAAAAGTTAGAAAATAATATTTCTATTGAAAATATTAAGATAGAAGATAAATCTTTTTTACACAAAAACCACCCTGGAAATCAAATTGGAAAGTTTCATTTAAAGATCTCAATAGAATCAAAAGAATTAAATTTAATTAATAAAATTGAGCGTAACAAAAAAATTCATAAAATTTTAGAAAATGAAATTAAATATAATATTCATTCTTTACAAATATTAATTAATTAATTCTTTTTTAAGAAAAGTTCTAATTTTACTTTTGTCAAAAAATTTATCAATTGTGGGATAATTAATTTTTTTTAATAAAATTAAATTTATTTTTTTTGAGTTATTTTTTTTATCTTTTTCCATAAATGATATTATTTTATTTAAATCTTTTATTTTAAAATAATTCTTTAAATCTAATGGTAAATTTAAATTTTTTAAGTGTTTGGTTACAGTATAATAATCTTTTTTATTTAGTAGCTTATTAATTAAACTGAACTTTAAGGCCATATTAATTCCTAAAATAACGGCTTCTCCATGATTTAGTTTTTTGGAATAACCTAGAGATGCTTCAAAAGCATGTGCAAAAGTATGGCCGAAATTTAAAATTTTTCTAATATTTTTTTCTTTTTCATCTTTTTCGACTATATCTCTTTTAATTTTGCAACTTTCAAAAATTGCTTTTTCTAATTTTGGAGATTTGAGTTTTAAAATATCAGAACTATTTATGTCTAAAAATTTAAAGAATTTCTTATTTGCAATTAGTGAATGTTTTAAAATTTCACCATATCCACAAACTATTTCTCTATGAGGCAGAGTTTTAAGAAAATTACTATCACTGATTACTAACTTTGGTTGGTAGAAAGTACCAATAAGATTTTTACCATGTTTAGTGTTAACACCTGTTTTTCCACCCACAGAAGAGTCAACCTGTGATAATAAAGTTGTTGGAATATTTATAAAATTTAGTCCTCTTTTAAAAATACTTGCAGCAAATGCTCCTATGTCTCCAGTTATACCCCCTCCAATAGCAACCAATGAATCTTGTCTTGAGAAATTTTTATCTAATAAAATTTCAATTATTTTATTAGATGTTTTGAGATTTTTGTTTTTCTCACTTACTCTTATAAGATGAAAGTATATTTCTTTCTTATTCAAACTTTTTTTAATTTTTGATAAGAAATTTTTTGGTACATTTCTATCTACGACAAATAAACATTTATTAAAATTAATTAAATTATCTTTAAATATTTTAGAAAGATTAAAAATTAAGTTTGGCCCAATTAAAATTGGATATTTACCATTTTTCGATTTTACTATTAATTTAATTAGTTTCATAAATTTTTATTACTTGATCGACGATCTCATTTTTGGACAAATCATTACAATCAATTTTATAAAGCGCTTTTGAGTAAATATTAGATCGTTTTTTTATTAAATCAATTATTTGGCTTTTTGATGAATTTATAGCTAGTGGCCTTTTTATACTATCTTTTATTCTATTAACTAAAATTTTACTATTCCATGAAAGCCAAATGGAAGTATGATTTGATAAAATTTCTTTTCTAATACCTTTATTCAAAAAAGTTCCACCACCCAAGGCAACAACAATATTTTTCTTTTTTAATATGTCTATAGTTACTTTCTCCTCTAAATCTCTAAAAAAACTCTCACCTTTCTTTTTAAATATATTTGAAATATCCATTTTCGCCTCTTTTTCAATATGTTGGTCTGTATCAAAAAATTCTAATTTTAGTTTATTTGAAGTTAATTTACCAATCGATGTCTTTCCAGAGCCCATCATACCTAAAAAAACTATATTTCTTTTTGATTTCATAAATTTCTTTTATTGAAAAAACACAAATATGTCTTAATTTGAAATTAACTAAAACTATATGCAATTTATTAAAAAAACAAGTTCGAGTACAAATATTTTTAGATTAATTATAAAATTAGCTTTAGTGTTAGTTGTCATTCTTGGAATTGTTTTTTTACTAAATAAAATAGATTTTCCTGCACCTGAAAAAGAAATACAAAAAATTATTCCTAATGAAAATTTTAAGATTGTTAAATAAAAAAAATTTTTCAATCATACTGACTTTATTATTTGGGTTAGTTGCTTCAGCAGAAGAACAACCAGTCGATATTTGGAATGTAGATAAATCTAAGATAGAAAATAACCCATCAAATTTAAATAACTCTAACAGTAACAACTCTGAAAAAAAGTCATCAGGTGTTACAGATATTTATAAGATGCAGGATAAAAATAAAAATGAGTCAATTGAACTTGAAGAAAATTTTAATTTTAAAGAGACAAAAATATTTGGTTTGTATGATCCTGAGGATTATGATTTAGATATTGATATGTGGTTAAATTCTGATGGTGACCAATTAAAAAATATTTTTTCAAAATTGAATAAAATTAATTTATCAGATGATGCAACTGAAATAATGAAAATATCATTATTAACTAATGCATATTCTCCTAAACAAAATATTTCTGAGAATGATTTTTTAAAATATAAATCAGATTGGTTAATTAAAAATTCAGATTTAGATTTAATTGAGCAATATTTGATAAAAAATCAGATTTTGGATCTTCAACCTAAATTATCAAAGTTTTTGGTTGATCAATATCTTTCAAATGCAAATATTGATAAGGCATGTGAAATTTTTTCAAAAAATTTAAAGCCAATAAATGATGAATATTTATCTAAATTTAATATTTATTGCTTAATCCATTTTGATAAAAAAGATGAAGCACAATTAATTTTTGATTTGAAAAAAGAATTAGGATTTAAAGATAAATATTATGAAAGCAAAATTAATTATCTTTTAGGATATATTTCTGAAACTGATAAATCTATATCTGAAAAATCAATTCTATATTTTCATTTAGCACATAAATCTGATCCTACCTTTACATTTGAACCTAAAGAAACAACAGATAAATTAATTTGGAAATATCTTTCATCATCAAATTTATTAAATTCCTTTGAGCAAATAGAAATTTCAGAATTAGAGAAAATTTCTACTCTTGAAAAAGCTACTCATAATAAAGATTATCCAGAAAAAAACCTTTTTGAGATTTATAAAAGATTTCAATTTAATATTAATCAACTCCTCAATGCTGAAAATACATATAAATCTTTAATTGGGGTTGAGTCTAGAGCATTAATTTATCAAAAAATACTTCTTGAGTCAGAAATGATCGAAAAATTAAAATTACTGAAGATATTAAAAAATTCGTTTGAAAAAGAGAACATTGGTAAAGCTTTTGATGTTGAATTGAAAAAATTCTTAGAAGATATAAATCCAATTGATGTTCCGGATAATTTAACAAGTTTTTATTATACAAATATAACTATCCCAAAAGATGGCGAAAATGATATTAAATTTAATAAAGATGTGCTGCATCAATCAAAATTATTGAATTATTTTAATGGTGATTACTCAAAAACCAAAATTGAAAAAGATATAGATAATTTTTTGAAGAAAATAAAAAGGAACAAAAAATATTTCTTTTCTAGAAAAGATCAAATATTTTTAGAGTCATTAAAATATGATGGTATTGAAATTTCAAAAAAATATGATGATTTATATGAGGAAACTACATATGAAATACCAACAGATATACAGGTAATGATAAATAATAACGAAAAAGGAGCTGCTTTATTAAGAATTGTAGAGGTTATAGGCCAAGATAAACTTGATCGAATTGATGAAGACACTATTTATTTTATTATAAGTACGTTAAATCAATTAGATATAGACTCAATAAGAAATAAAATTTTACTAAAAGTTCTTCCTTTAAAAGTTTAAAAATTATAATAAAATATAATAGTTATGACTGTTAAAACAATATTGACTGAACCAAATAAAATATTAAGACAAGTATCAAAACCTGTGAAAGAAGTCGGTGAGTCTGAAAAACAACTTATGGATGATATGTTGGAAACAATGTATGCAGCAAATGGAATAGGATTAGCAGCAATCCAAATAGGAGTTCCAAAAAGAATAATTGTTATGGACATTAGTAAAGAAGAAAATATCAGACAGCCAAGATATTTTGTAAATCCAGTCATTAAAAATAAAGATAAATCCAAATCTACTTATGAAGAAGGCTGCTTATCAGTTCCAAATCAATTTGCTGAAATAGATAGACCTAAAAAGTGTACTGTCGAGTATTTAGATTATAATGGTGAAAAAAAATTCCTGGAAGCTGAAGGACTATTAGCAACCTGCATCCAACATGAGATGGACCATTTAGAGGGAATTCTTTTTATCGATTATTTATCAAAATTAAAAAAATCTATGATAATAAAAAAACTATCTAAAATAAAATCTACACGGATAGTTGTTTGATAAATGTCCAAAAAGATTATTTTTATGGGTACTCCATTATTTGCTGTGCCAATATTAAAATCTCTATATCAAAATGGGTATCCAATATCAGTTGTTTACACACAGCCTCCACAAAAATCTAAGCGTGGACAAAAAATTAATAAATCTCCAATACAAGGAATATCTGAAACCCTGAATATAGATTTTAGATCTCCAATAACTCTAAAGAATAATCTAGAGGAATACAAATTTTTGAAAGAATTGAATGCAGATTTAGCTGTTGTTGTTGCGTATGGCCAAATTATTCCAAAAGAATTTTTAAAATTAACAAAAAGAGGTTTTATTAATATTCATGGATCATTATTACCTGCTTGGAGAGGTGCTGCACCAATCCAAAGATCAATTATGAATTTAGATAAAGAAATAGGAATAAGTATTATGAAAATTGTAGAAGAACTTGATAGTGGTCCTGTAAGCAATATGTATAAGTTTAAAT
>MDTE01064396.1_pt1 | contig 11452 bp, 8 predicted proteins | sample 811231 | NCBI WGS metagenome assembly MDTE01 (sample SAMN05326651, study PRJNA326480) | marine metagenome | isolation source: seawater | place: Indian Ocean: Red Sea | collected 2010
AACATTGACTACGAACATATTGATTTTTATAAAAATTTTAAAAATTTAGAAAATTCATTTATTAAATTTATTGAAAAAACTCCTCCAACGGGAAAATCGATAATTTGTATAGATAACAAAAATATTAAAAAGATTTTTGGTAAAATAAAAAACAAAAATCTTTTAACTTATGGTGAAAGTAAGAATGCAAATTTTCTGGTTTCTAATATAAGATATAATATAGATTACTCAATCTTTGATCTAAGCTACAAAGATATAAATAGAAAAATTAAAAAAATTAAAAACATACAACTAAAACTTTTAGGAAAACATAATGTTTTAAACGCAACAGCAGCTATCACAATGTGTTTAAATCTTGGAGTTAATCAAAACATCATAAAAAAATCATTAAAAAAATTTTCTGGAGTTCAAAGGAGAATGACAAAGATATTTTCTAAAAATCGAAACGATTTTTACGATGATTATGCCCATCATCCTACTGAAATAGTTTCAATTTTAGATGGTGTTAAAAATGTTTATAAAGATCGAAAGATAATATCTGTTTTTGAACCTCATCGTTATTCAAGAGTAATGTCATTAAAAAAAGAATTCGCTAAATCTTTTTCTAAAGCTGGCTTAGTTCTACTTTGCCCTCTATATGCAGCAGGTGAGAAAAAAAATCCATATTTTAAAATGATTGAATTTGGAAAATTGATTTCAAAATTTTCAAAAACTCAAGTAATAATAATAAAAAACTACAAGGAACTAGAAAGATATTTTAAAAAAAACTTAATTAATGATGAAATAATAATAGGTATGGGGGCAGGCGCTATTTCCAAACATATGAGAGAATTGAAATTTAACTTATGAACTTACACAAAGAAATAATTAAAAAATTCAGTAACAGAATTTCTAATAATATTAACCTCTCAAATTATAGTTGGTTCAACTTGGGGGGGCCAGCTGAATTTTTTTTTAAACCAGAAGACAAAATTCAGCTTATAGATTTCTTAAAAGAAAATAAAAAATTTAACCTTAAAATAACTACTCTTGGAGCCGGTTCAAATACACTTATTAGGGACAATGGCGTAAAAGGAGTTGTAATTAAACTTGGTGCTTGCTTTTCAAAAATTAGACTAATTGATGATGAAACAATTGAAGCAGGGGCCGCTATTCTTGATAGAAAAATTTCTAATTTTGCAAAAGAAAACGGAATTGGCAACCTAGAATTTCTCTCTTGTATTCCAGGGACGATTGGAGGGGGAGTAATTATGAATAGCGGGTGTTATAATAATGATATTTCAAAAGTTTTATCTTCAATAAAAGTAATTGATATTAAAGAATGTAAAGAAAAAAAAATAGAGTCAAAAGACATGAAATTTTTCTACAGAGGAACTAATTTATCTGAAAATTTTATAATTACTTCAGTAATATTAAAAGGGAAAAAAACTCCAAAAGAAGAAATAGAGTCGAAACAAAATTTATTAATACATAAAAAAAAACTATCCCAACCTAGTCAAATTAAAACTTGTGGTAGCACTTTTAAAAATATAAGTGATAAAAAAAAAGCCTGGAAATTAATTAAAGAGACTGGTTGTGATGAATTCAAAGAGGGAGACGCTATGATTTCAAAAAAACATTGCAATTTTTTTGTAAATAAAGGAAATGCAAACTCATCAGACATTGAAAAGTTAATTAACAAAGTAAAACAAAGAGTGAGTGATGAAACAGGAGTTAATCTAGAACTTGAGATTAAAATTATTGGTGAATAGAAGGAAATTCAAAAGAGTTCTTGTTGTGCTAGGTGGAACCTCTGGAGAGAGAGCCGTTAGCCTAGACACAGGAAAAGCATGCATTATTGCTCTTAAGAAAAAAAAATACCAAGTTTCAACCTTTGATCCTAAATTTAAAAATTTAAATTTAATTAATAAACAAAATGTAGATGTTATTTTTAACGCCTTACACGGCAAGGACGGAGAAGATGGAATAGCACAAAGTTATTTTGAATATTTAAAAATTCCTTATACTCATTCTGGTGTAGTAAGCTCATATAACTCAATGAATAAAGTTATTTCAAAAGAAATATTTAAAGAAAATAAAATTCTTACGCCAAAATATTTTGAGCTTTCGATTAGCGAAAATAATCATAAAATATTAAATAAATTATTAATTAAGAAAAAATTAAAATTTCCCATTGTTGTTAAGCCAGTTAATGAAGGATCAAGTTTAGGAGTTAAAATTGCTAAAAATATTATAGATTTAAAAAAAAAAGTAAAAGAACTCTTCAAAAAATACAATCAACTAATATTTGAGCAATATATTGGGGGACAGGAAATACAAGTTGCTGTTCTAAATCATTCTGCGATTGGAGCTATTGAATTAATTCCAAAAAGATCATTTTACGATTATAAAGCTAAATATACAAAAAAAGCAAAGACACAGCATATTATGCCAGCAAGATTAGAAAAAAAAAATTACAAAAAAGTTTTGATGATAGCTCAAAAAGCTCATCAAGCTTTAGGTTGTAGGGGTGTGACAAGATCTGATTTTAAATATTTTAAAAATAAATTTTATCTCTTAGAAATTAATACTCAGCCAGGAATGACAAGTCTTTCTTTAGTCCCTGAAATTGCTAATCATCTAGGCATTGATTTCCCAAATTTAGTGGAGAAAATTTTGATAGATGCAAGTACTAATAAATGAGTAAAAAAATTTTAATTGGTCTTTTTTTATTATTACTTTTAAGCACTTATCAAATTCAAGAGAGTTATGAATTTAATTCAAAATTCAAGATAAAAAAAATAATTATTGAAAATAATTTAATTTTAGATGAATACGAAATTAAAAAAAAACTATCTAAATTATATGAAAAGAATCTTCTATTCATAAATAAGAAATTTTTAAAAGATCAATTAAATCATCTCAATTTTATAGAGAGTTTTGAAGTAAAAAAAATTTATCCAGACGTAATTAAAATCAAAATATTTGAGAAAGAGCCAATAGCTATTATTCAGCATAAAAAAAAAAGGGGCCTTTATACGCGTAATGGAGAATTAATTAATTTTATTGATTTAAAAAGATTTAAAAATTTACCTACAGTCTTTGGAGATACAACTAACTTTAAAATTTTTTATAATAATCTCAAAGTAAACAATTTTCCTACAGACGATATTAAAGTTTTTTATTTATTTGAGTCAAAAAGATGGGACATAATTACGAAAAAGAATCAAACAATCAAATTACCCGCAAAAAATTATTCTCAAAGTTTAAAAAACTTTATTTTTATAAAAGACCAAGCAAATTTTGAAAAATATAAAACTTTTGATTATAGAATTAAAGATCAACTTATCTTAAAATGAACAATGTCACCAGATTCTCAAATTCTTTTTATAGAGATAAATAATTTTGAGTACAATTTTGTTTGTGGAAAAATTGATGAAAATAACAATTTTCAAGTCATTCATACTTTGAGTAACCCACTTGCCGGAATTAATGAAAATACAATTATTGATTCAAATTTAGTTAAAGATATTTTAAAAAAGAATATTTATGAAATAGAACAGAAAGTAAATTTTATATTCAATGAAGTTTTTGTTATAATAGATAATTTCAATTGCTCAATAATAAATTTTACTGGATATAAAAAACTTAATGGGTCACAACTAAGAAAAGATAATATCACTTATATATTAAACTCATTAAAATCAAAAATTAATGAAGTAGAAGATAAAAAAACTATTATACACATTTTCAACTCAAAATATTTTCTAGATAAAAAAAAATTAGAAAATTTACCAATTGGTCTATTTGGAGATTTTTATTCCCATGAATTATCCTTTCTTCTAATTGATAAAAATAATTATAAAAATTTATTTAAGATATTTAATGAGTCTAACTTAAAAATAAAAAGAATTATATTTAAAAACTTTTTAGATGGAGTTAATTTAATTGAGAGTGATACTGATTTAGAAACTTTCTTTAGGGTTGAAATAAGTGAATACAATACCAAAATAATTTTTTTTGAAGACTCGTCATTAAAATATTTTCAAGATTTTAAATTTGGAACAAATCTAATATTAAAAGATATATCTAAAATAATCGCTCTAGATAATGAAGATGTAAGAAAGATTATTAAAAGTTTAAAATTTCCAAAAGAAAATTTAGGAGAAGATTTTATTGAAAAAGAATTTTTTGGTAATCGAAATTACAGAAAAATTAGAAAAAAATTAATTCATGAAATTGCTGAAGCCAGGATTCAAGAAATAGCTGAATTGTCAATTTTCAAAAATATTAATCTTTCAAACTTTACAAAAAAAAATATAAAAATCCTTTTAAAAGTAAACGATGAATTAAGCTTTAGATGTTTTAGAGAAAGTTTTAGCAAAGCTTTTGCAAATAAAAATACCTCTGAATTAAAATTTATTGAAAATTTTTCTAAAAAAGAAATATTTGATTGTGCAGCGAAACTTGTTCAATATGGGTGGAAAAAAGAGGCTGTGCCTGTAATTCATGAAAAAAAAACAATTTTGGCAAGACTATTCAACCTTTTTTTTGAGTAGTCTCTGTTATTTTTAGAAACATTAGTTGTTTTAATAGAAAGGATAAGATTTTGTATAAACCGTTATGCAAAAATTAAATCAAAAAACTTTAGGTGAAAAAATAGAATTTAAGGGTGTCGGGCTTCATAGTGGAATAGAAGTCAATTTGGTAGTTAAACCTGCAAAACCGAATTCAGGAATTATATTTAAGAGAGTTGATATAAGTGAAAATAATATTATACACGCAGATTTCAAAAATGTTGTGGATCCAATTTTATGTACAAAGATTAAAAATGAAAATGGAGCGAGTGTATCGACAGTAGAACATTTAATGGCAGCTTTTTACGGTGAAGGGATTGATAATGCCTTGGTAGAAATAGATGCTCCAGAGGTACCAATTATGGATGGATCCGCTGTCGATTTTGTAGACGCTATAAGATCGGTAGGAATTGAAGAGCAAAATGAGCCAAAAAAATTTATTAATGTTCTTAAAAAAGTCGAGATTAAAGAGAATCAAAAGTTTATATCAATAGAACCTTTGAAAAATGATTTAATAATTGACTTCGAATTAATTTATAACAACCCTTTGATAAGAACTAGAAGAAAAGAATTTAAATTAAGTAGTGATAATCTGACCGAAATTTATAGCTCTAGAACTTTCTGTTTATACGAGGATATAGACAATATAAGAAAAATGGGTTTAGCTAAAGGAGGCTCTTTGGAAAATGCAATTGTTGTTCAGGGTGACAAAATCTTGAATGAGGATGGTTTAAGAAATAGACACGAATTCGTATATCATAAAATTTTAGATTGTTTAGGTGATATCATGCTTTCAGGTAATCGAATATTAGGTCACATTAAGACGTCTCAAGGCGGGCACGCACTTACAAATAAGCTATTGAAAAAGTTTTTTTCTGACAAAGCAAACTGGAGCTTAGAAAAATTTGATAATATTAAAAAACAAAACCAAAATTCTTACGAAAATCCAGTAACTATTAGTATCTAATATCGTTAAAATTTACCATTTCACTATATTCTGATATTAGTCATATAATGCTCTCAAGAATCCTTATATCAATTTGCTTAATTTTATTTATTTTTTCTTGCTCAAAAAAAGAGTCTATCTATACTCCATCAGCCAAAGTAGATCCGTATAAAATTTATAAAGAGGGTCTTAATGCTTTCGAAAAAAATGATTTTTTTTTCGCTAGTAAAAAATTTTCAGAAGCAGAACTTAATTTCGAAAATACTGATTATGCAGCTAAATCTGCAATAATGTCTAGCTTTGAACTATATGGAATTAATTTTTATGATCAAGCATCTGAAAATTTGGAAAGATTTCTAAAAACTTATCCTGGAGATCGGAACGTAATTTACGCACATTATTTGCTAGCTATTATTTATTATGAGCAAATAAGTGATGAAAAAAAAGATTTGAAACCTCTTCTTAATGCTAATAGTAAAATTAATTTTTTTTTACAAAAGTATCCTAATACAGATTACGCGATTGATTTAAAGTTTAAAAAAGATTTAATTCAAAATCAACTCGCTGCAAAAGAACTTTATATAGCAAAATATTATGTATCTGTTCAAAAATGGATACCAGCTATGAACAGATTAAAAGTAATTTTAAATGATTATGACCAAACTATTTTTGTAGAGGAAGCACTACATCGGCTTGTGGAAATTCATTATCATCTTGGTCTAGAAGAAGAGGCAAGAAAATATGCTAGTATTTTAGGTTATAATTATAATTCAAGCAAATGGTTTGAACAATCTTATAAAATTTTTAATAAAAATTATAAAATTAAAAAAACAGAAAAAATAAAAAAAAAGGATCATAACTTTTTAAAAAAAATCATCGATATCATCAAATAAAAATGAATGAAATAAAAAAAATAACTAGTATTTATAAAGATAAAATCAAAATAATAAAAAAGCATAACAAGCACTATTATGAAGATGACAGTCCAGTAATAACTGACGCCGAATTTGATTTTTTGAAAAAAGAATTATTTGATTTCGAGAATAAGCATGCTTTCTTAAAAAAATTAGATTTGACAAAAGATATAATTGGATCTCCCCCTAGTAAAAAATTTAAAAAAATAAATCATTTAAAACCGATGTTATCACTTTCGAATGCATTTAATAGTGAGGATATGTTAAATTTTTTAAAAAAAATAAAAAATTTTTTAAATCTAAATAATTCTAATATTGAAATAAACTGTGAGCCAAAAATTGATGGAATTTCTGCTACATTAATTTATGAAAAAGGGGTTTTAAAAAAAGGGCTATCGAGAGGTGACGGTTTTATCGGAGAAGATATTTTAGAGAATTTAAAAACTATCTCAGATATACCCAAAATTATTAAAGAAGATGTTCCTGAGTTGCTAGAAATAAGATGTGAAATTTTTATAGGAAAAAAAGATTTTTTAAAAATTCAAGATAAATTTGCGAACCCTAGAAATGCAGCTGGAGGATCACTTCGACAAAAAGATGCGAAAGAAACATCAAAAATTCCTTTGAAATATTTTGCTTATGGATTTGGAAAAATTAAGCCAATGATATTTAAAACTCAATCTCAATTTTTAAAAAAATTACACAATTGGGGTTTTTCAACAAATCCCTTATCTAAAATTGTGGAGGGCATTGCAGCTATTGAGAAAGAACATAAAAACTTAGATAATTTAAGATCTTCTCTAGATTATGATATTGACGGTTTGGTTTACAAAGTTAATGATTTAAGATTGCAAGATAGATTAGGTAGTACTTCTAATTCTCCCAGATGGGCAATTGCATATAAATTTTCTGCAGAAAAGGCTATTACACAAATTAAGAAAATTATAATTCAGGTTGGAAGAACTGGAGCCATTACGCCAGTTGCAAAAGTTAATCCTGTTACAGTTGGAGGAGTTGTTGTTTCAAATGCAACTTTGCATAATGAGGATGAAATTCAAAGAAAAGATATAAGGATAGGAGACACAGTCTTAATACAAAGAGCTGGCGATGTAATCCCGCAAGTGGTGTCAGTAGATATTTCAAAAAGAGAAAAAAATAGCAAAAAGTTTATCTTCCCGACAAACTGTCTTTGTGGCGCTAGAACGCAAAAAGAAATAAGTAAAAGTACAAAAAAACAGGACGCTGTAAGAAGATGTTTAAAAGGTTATGACTGTAAATTCATAGCTAAAGAAAAACTGAAACATATCGTTTCTAAAGAGGCATTTAATATTGACGGTCTTGGTAAGAAAGTCGTTGATCAGCTTTGGGATTTAAAGTTGATACAAGAGCCTTCGGATATTTTTAAGCTTGATTATAAAAAAATAAAAAATCTTGAGGGATGGGGAGATTTGTCCATCAGTAATTTAAAAAAAGCTATTGAAACATCAAAAACAATTACTTTAGATAAATTTATTTACTCTATTGGAATAAGGCACATAGGCCAAGAAAATGCAAAAATTCTATCAGCTTTTTTTATATCAATTAAAGAATTTACTAAATTGTTTGAGGGTAAAATGAGAGATCAAATTTTTAAAAATTTGATTGAACTCGATGGGATTGGAGGAACTCAAATTGAATCTATAAGAAATTTCTTTTCAAATAAAAAAAATATTTTAATTACTAAAAATTTAATAAATTTTTTAGAAATCACAAAGCACGAAATCAAAAGTTCTAATGGTAAACTCTCAAACAAAAAAATTATGTTTACAGGCGGATTTAAAAATATGAGCAGATCAGAGGCAAAATCAAAAGCTGAAGATTTTGGAGGTAAAGTGCTTGGTTCTATTTCAAAGAAATTAGATTACCTAGTAGTAGGAGATTCGAAACCGACAAAAAAAAAAATAGATCAAGCAAAAGATTTAAAAATCAAGATAATTTCAGAGAAAGAGTGGAATAAACTTTTAGATAGCTGAACACGCACTTTTTAAATCTTTTTTTTCAGAAGGATTCATAAATTGATGAATATTTTTAAAAACTGATTTATGATAATTATTGATCCAATCTTTTTCTTTATTACTAATAATTGAAAAATCTATTAAACTTTTATCTATTGGAACCATTGTCAAATTTTCAAAAAATAATTTCTTTTTCTTTCTTTTTACATAAATTAAATTTTCAATTCTAATTCCAAATCTATTTTTTTCATAATATCCAGGTTCATTTGATACAATCATACCCTCTTTAAAAATAACTTTATTACCTTTCGAAATTGCGTGAGGGCCTTCATGAACATTTAGATAATATCCAACACCATGACCTGTACCATGAGCGTAGTCCAAATTTATTTGTCTTAAGTATTTTCTGGCAACCTTATCAATATTAGAGCCTCTAGAAGATTTATTTAAATTAAATTTACTTACAGCAATATGCCCCTTTAAAACTCTTGTAAAAATATCTTTTATTTTTTTATCTGAATTCTCTAAAGAAATAGTACGAGTTACATCTGTAGTTCCAAATTCATATTGACCTCCTGAATCGACTAGATATATATCTCCTTTTTTTAATTTTCTGTTCGTTTTTTTGGAGGCTTGATAATGAATAATTGCACCGTTTGGACCTGATCCAGAAATAGTTGGAAAACTTAAAAATTTGAACTTATCATTTTTTTTTCTAAATTCATACAATTTCCGTGAGGCACTTATTTCAGTAATTTTTTTTTTAAAAATATTTTTTTTTAACCAAAATAAATATTTTGTTAGGGCAACTCCATCATAAATATGTGCTTTCTTAATGTTATTTATTTCTTTTTTCCCCTTAATTGCTTTTAATGCATAAATTGGATCGCTAGTATCAAGTATTTTATTATTTTTTAAAATTAATTCTTCAAAATTAAAAGAGCAAGTATTAGCATCAACTAAAAAAATTTTATCTTGAATTTTTAAAAGATTTTTTTCAATTAATTTAAAACTTAAAAATTCTATTTTACGAAATTTTTTTTTTAAAGAAAAAGATATCTTATTCAAATCACAAAAAAATTTTATATTTTTGTATTTATCTATTAAAATATGACTATAAGGAATTGGTGTATATCTAGTATCTTCTCCTCTAATATTGAGTAACCAAGCGTTATTTTCGCTCGCAGTTATAAATTGATAATCAGCTTTCCTCTTTTTTAAATTTAACACAATTTTATTGATTTTAAAGACATAACTATTGCTAATAGCATGACCAGGTAAACTAAAAAATTTTTTCTTATTTTTTAAAATTTTTCTTTTCCAAATTTTATCTATAAGATTATGGTATAAGGGTTTAAATTTACATTTACTTTTTTTAAAAAATAATTTTAAAGTTTTTTTTGTAGATAATCTTGGATCAAATCCAATAATCAAATCTCTCCTTCCCAAAACTTCAAATGGCATTTTATTTGAGAGTGTAATTATCTTAAAAGACTCTCCGCTTTGGTTAATAGCCTGAAGAGTGTATCTTCCGTCAACAAACAAAAAGTTTTTATCTCTTAAAATTAAAGCAAAACCATATGAACCAGAAAAATTTGAAATGTAATTTAGTCTATCATTATGCTTAGAAATGTATTCCACGAAAAACTCATCATTTTTTGGAATTAAATAACCATCAATATTTAATTTTTTAAATGAACGTTTAAGTTTATTTATTTTTTCCATTTAATTGCTTTATTTTTTTTGTATCTGTCCCATCCCGGGCTTCTATATTCTCCCTCAAAATCAATTGAATTATCCTGATTAAATTCATAATCTTCATCCTTAGTTGGGTTTAATTCGTTTTTTTCAACACTTTCTTCAGGTATTTCATTAATAAATCTAGACGGTAAAGTATCTATCCAATCTCCGTGATAACCCCTTTTCATTGCAAATGATAAGTAAGCTTCTTTCTTAGCTCTGGTTATACCTACATAAGCTAACCTTCTTTCTTCCTCTAAAGCAAAATCTCCTTTTTCCTCTAAAGATTTTTGATGAGGAAATAAACCCTCCTCCCATCCAGGAAGAAAAACAACGTCAAATTCTAAGCCTTTGGCAGCGTGCATTGTCATAAGATTAATTTTTGCACCCTCCCACTCTTGATCTACTGAGGTTGCTAAAGCGACGTGTTCTAAAAAACTTTGTAAACTTTCATAGTCTTGCATAGCTCTAATTAACTCCTTTAAGTTTTCTAATCTATTTTCATTTTCTAAATCTTTTTTATTCTTAAGCATTGCAGAATAGCCTGATTCATCTAGTACAAGCTTTAGTAAATCATGGTGTTTGATATGTAAGGATTCCTTACGCCATTTTTGTATCATATTTATTAACTGACTTAGCGCAGTTTTTATTTTTGGTTTAAAGTCTCCTTTTTCCAAAATTTTAATTATAGAGTCCTCTAAACATAATTTATTAGCTTTTCCAAAAGTATAAATCTGATTTATCGTTGCGTCTCCAATTCCTCTTTTGGGTGAACCTATAACTCTCTCTAAAGCTAAATCATCAAACTTCTGACTAATAATTCTCAAATATGACAAAGCATCTTTAATTTCTGCTCTCTCATAAAATTTTATTCCACCCAATACCCTATAACCAATACCTACTTGAAGAAACCTTTCTTCAAATTCTCTTGTTTGATAAATTGCTCTTACTAAAATCGCAACTTCGTTAAAAGAATATTTTTTTTTAATTTTTTGCTCGATAATATCACTTATACCCTGAGCCTCTTCTTTGCCATTATTGTAACAATTAAGTTTAACCAACTCTCCTTGATTAGCTGATGACCATAATTTTTTACCGACTCTATTAGAATTATTAGAAATTAAATTAGAAGCTGTATCCAATATATTTTTTGTAGATCTGTAGTTTTGTTCTAATTTAAATACTTTGCAATTTTTATAAATTTTATCAAAAGTCAAAAAATTTTTTATTTCAGCACCCCTCCAGCTATAAATTGATTGATCATCATCACCAACACAACAAATATTTTTATTTTTTTCAGAT
>MDTE01121656.1_pt1 | contig 11451 bp, 7 predicted proteins | sample 811231 | NCBI WGS metagenome assembly MDTE01 (sample SAMN05326651, study PRJNA326480) | marine metagenome | isolation source: seawater | place: Indian Ocean: Red Sea | collected 2010
CCTGGCGGCGATCATAGGTTCGTCAGCCGATCCAGTTTCCCGGTGCTGTCGCCCAGCGCCTCGACCGGCACCCCGAGCATCTCGAGTATCGAGACGTGGAGGTTCGCCAGCGGCGTGTCCTCCGCATACCGGATGTAGCGCCCGCCGCGGATGCCGGCTGAACGCCCGCCCACCAGCGCGATGGGCAGATCGTCGTGGAAGTGCGTGTTGCTGTCGCTGATGCCGGTGCCGTACATGAACAGGGTCGAGTCCAGCAGGCTTCCGTCACCCTCGGGCAACTGATCCATCTTCTCCACGAGATAGGCGAACTGCTGCAGGTGATACTCGTTGATCTTGTGCAGCCGCTCCAGCTTCGCCGGTTCGTCCTGATGATGCGACAGCGGATGATGCGAGTCGGGCACTCCGATCTCGGGGTAGGCGCGGCCACTGACCTCGCGCGCCAGCATGAAGGTGCTGACCCGGGTCAGGTCGGTCTGATAGGCCAGCGCCAGCAGATCCATCTGCAGCTTCGCGTGCTCGGCGTAGTCGCTGGGCACCCCCACCGGCTGGTCCACCACCGGCAGCTCGCGGGCGCTCTGCTCTTCGGCCATCGAGATACGTCGCTCGATGTCACGCACAGACTCCAGATACTCGTCGAGCTTCAACTGATCTCCCGGGCCGATCACCCGTTCCAGACCGGCGAGCTCCTCGTTCACCAGGTCGAGGATGCTGCGGTCACGTTCGAGACGGGCCTGTCTCGCGGCGGGATCGGTGCTGCCGGTCGTGCCGAACAGACGCTCGAACACCGCCCGTGGGTCGTTCTCGATCGGCAGCGGCGTGGTCGGCGTGCGCCAGGCGATCGTGTTGGTGTAGGCGCAACTTGCTCCGCCATCGCAGTTACCCACCATGGCGTTCGACTCGATGCCGAGCTCGAGCGACGAGATCTGGGTCTCCTTGGCCAGCTCCCGGGCCGCGATCTGGTCCATCGAGACCGCCGCGGACACGTCGGCGCCTGTCGTGATCTTGTATGGCACGCAGGTGAGAAAGGTCCCCGCCGAGCGGGCGTGGTCGCCGCCGCCCTTCACGAGGTTCGCCGACTCGTCGTCGAGCCCGCCGCAGATCAGCACCCGATCGCGAAACGGCTCGAGCGACCGCAGGATCGGCGGCATCTCGTCGAGCGGCCCTTCGGTCGCGGGATACCAGTAGGGCATCGACATCCCGTTGGGGACATAGAACACCCCGAACCGCTTGACCGGGGCGGCGGCGGTCCGACTCTGAGCGGTCAGCGCGGGCACCATGCCGTCGAGCAGCGGCAGCGCCAGACTGGCGCCGAGTCCACGAAGCACGGTCCGTCGAGGGAGATGCGTCTTGGTGATGAACATGGTGGAGAACCAGGGCTTTGGGCTTTGGGCTTTGGGCTTTGGCCAACGCTACGGGGCCGCGGTCGCGTCGACCGCGTCCGGGGCACGACGCCGCTGGAACTGATCGCTCTCGACGATACCGAGTACGAGCGCGGACCAGCGGTTGTCCGACGCGGCGAGGTCACGCACGATCCGGCGCACGGCCGGGGCGTCGGCGTGGTCGACGCCACGTCCGAGCGCATACGTCATCAGCTTCTCGGTGATGGTGCGCACGACCTCGTCGCCAGACCCGAGCAGCATCTCACGGAAGGCGCGCGGGCTGTCGATGGTGTCACCCTGCCAGTCGATCGTCGCGTTGATCGGTGCTCCACCGTCGGTCTCTCGCCAGCGACCGATCGCGTCGTAGTGCTCGAGCGCGAACCCGAGCGGGTCCATCTGGGTGTGGCACGAGGCGCACACCGGGCTCGCGCGATGTTGCTCCATCCGTTCCCTCAGTGACGTGGGAGCGCGGCGGTCGCTCTCCGGCAACGGAGGCACGTTCGGCGGTGGTGGCGGAGGCGGCGCGCCCAGCAGGGTCTCGAGCACCCAGAGGCCGCGGAGCACGACCGAGGTTCGGTTGGCGTACGAGGTCACGGTCAACAGGCTGGCCTGGCCCAGCAATCCGTGACGTCGGTCGTCCTCCCACTCGTGCCGGCGGAAATGGCTGCCATACAGGTCGTTGACGCCGTAGTGACGGGCCAGTTGCTCGTTCAGGAAGGTGTAGTCGGCCGACAGCAGCTCCGTCACCGGCCGATCGGCCCCCACCTGACTCCGGAAGAACAGCTGGGTCTCGGTGACCATCGCCTTCCGGAGCGAGTCGTTGAAGCCGGCAAACAGCGCCCCGTCCGGCGCCTGGTCGTCGATGTTCCTCAGGTGGAGCCACTGCCCGGCGAAATCGTCCATGAAGCGGACCGCCCGCTCGTCGGCCAGCATGCGCACCACCTGGGCTTCGAGCACGCCCGGGTCGCGCAAGCGCCCCTCCTCGGCGATGCCGAGCAATTCCTCGTCCGGAATGCTCTTCCAGAGAAAGAAGGACAGACGGGTTGCGAGCTCCAGGTCGCTGATCGGATAGACACCCCCCGGCGCGGTGTCCACGGGGTGCTCCTCCACTCGCATGAGGAACTCGGGCATCGCCAGCAGCGCCTCGAGCGCCCGTTCGATGCCAAACTCGAAGTCGCGCGCTTGACGGCCCTCGCGGTAAAGCCCCAGGAGCGGGTCGATGTCCTCGGTCTGCACCGGTCGGCGATAGGCCCGGCGCGCGAGCGACTCCAGGATCTGTCGCGCGCACGGTTCCTCGTCGCTCTCGGTCTCGGGCTGACACACGAAGATGCGACGCCGGCTCGGCGTGTCCTCGGGGACCCGACCGTCGAAGGGGCCCGACACGAACACCTTGTCGACGCCCGGCAGCTGGCCGCCAGGATGTGGCGACGGCGACGCGTCGGTGAACGACACCGAGACCAGCCGCGTGCCCGCCTCGACCGGCACCCGCAGCTCGAGCGCATGGTCGGCCGTCATCCGATACTCGTGGAGACGCTGCCCTTCGATGTCGTCCTCGGGCACCGCGATGAGCTGCCCCGGGTCCGGCCCCGGGAACCGACCACCGATCGCGAACTGCTCGACCAGCGCGTGGTCGATACGCAGCTCGATCTGATGCTCTTCCTCGGCGATGCCGTCGATCGTCTCGATGGTTTCGTTGCGCTTGAGACGGATGGCAAACAGATACTCGCCGTCGAGCGGAAAGTGATGCCGGACGGCCAGTCCGCCATGCGTGGCGAACGGCAGCTCCTCGCCGGCCCTGGCGTCGCGGCGCTCGTAGCCCAGCTCGTAGAGCTGCATCACCGGACGGATGTCCGGACTGCCGATCGCGGCCCGGCTGATCTTGGTCGCCGCGGCGATATAGCGCGACATCAGCCCGGGCGTGATGGACAGCACCTCGGCGTTGTTGTCGAACCCGAAACCGGCCATGTCCGAGGGAAGCAGCTCTTCGCCGTTGACCTCCAGCGCCAGCAGATCCTCGATGACGCTCACATACTCGGCCCGGTTCAACCGACGGGACGCCACCCGACCCGGGTCGGGCCTCGCCTCGGCGACGCGGTCCAGAGACACTTCGAGCCCGGTCACGAACTGCTCCACTTGATCCGCCGGTGGCCGGGGGCGCCCCTCGGGCGGCATCTGCCCCTTGCGGAGCTTTCGGACCACGCGTTCGAGCACGTCGCGGTGGGAGGCAGGATCGGAGACGTCGACGCCGTCGAGCGACAGCTCAGCGGTCTGGAGCCGATCGTTGTGGCAGCTGACGCAGTACTGATCGAGAAGGGCGCGTGACGGCGTCTCCTCGGGCTGACCGGCCGCCTCGACACCGAGCCATCCGGCGTCCGGTGCCACGAGGCCGGCGGCCACCGACACCACCGCAATCACGGCGAGTCGCACGTGCATGGTGTTCTCCTGCTGTCGAACCAACGGGTCTCAGTATACCGCCAGGAGCCGGCCACGAAACGGTGGCAGCGACCCGACCGGCGCGCTGGTCCGGCGGCGGCCACCGGCGGAATCCCGTGGCGGTCAGTCTGCGCCGAAGTCTTCCACATGTACGGTCAGGTTGTGGTTTACCCGCACGCCGACCACTCCCCGCAGGTCGGTCGGCTCGACCGCCAGTTCGGCCACCGTCTCTCCGTTGCAGAGCAGCCGCACCCGCCCGTCAGCCGCCTCCACCGCGAGCGCGTTCGTCACCTCGGCCCCGGGCTCGGCCGGAACACTGACCGCCGCTGACGGCTGCCAGCCACCGGACAGCTCCGTCGTCTGCTCTCCGTCACGACGCTTGACCAGGTAGCGACCATCGGCGCGCACCAGGAAGTACAGATAGCGCTGGTCCGGCCCGGCCAGGTCCTCCCCGCCGACGAACAACCCGTACCCCTCCCGATGCCCCATGGGCACCTCGACCTGGGTGAATGTCGCGCCCACCCGGTAACTCGAGGCCTCCATCCGCCGGTCTGGCTCATACAGGATGCCCGCCGGCCCCGTCTCGATCCGCAGGCGCCCCGCCTCGATCGTGGCGCCGAAATCGCTCCGGTCGCGATTCGAGCGGTCGAGACGCAGCGCGTAGCCGTCCGGGAGGTGGCCCCGCACGTCGGCTTCCCTCGGCGCATCGGACGCCGGTGCTCCACATCCGATGGCCAGCGCCGCGGTCAGCGCCGCGACGAGCCGCCGCCCGTCTGGTCGCCTGGACTCGGAAGATGTCATGTCACGCTCTCCGACAGCGGCTGTCGGGCCGCTGGCTCAGACTCCGGAAGGACCGTCATCACCTGTCGTCGCGCGGTACGCTCGAGAAACACTCCTTCGACGGCCAGGCCGGCGAGAGCGGCCAGCACCCCCAGCGTGGCCCCGACATGACCGAGCGGCCCGAGAGCCGCGACGGCGGTCACGAAGACCGTCACCACCCGGAGCGCCCCTCCCCACCCGACCGCGTAGGGACGTCCGCAACGGGTGAAGAGCCCCTGGTAGTACTGTCGGTGGCCATAGAGTAGCGGATAGGCCACGGCAAACGGCAGGGCCGCCCCGATGTCACCGAGCAGGCCGGCGTCGAGCCCGAACAGCGCGCCGAGCAGGACGCGGCGCACCGGAGGCGTCGACACCACCCCGATCAGCAGCGCCACCCCCAGGGCCAACCCCAGCGACCACGTCTGCACGGCCCGGTGGGCCCGTTTGCAGTCAACCAGCGCAATGCCGACATGTTGCAGCTGTCCAACCGGGGCGACGAGGAACCAGGCGACGGCCTCGACGACGATGAACGCCGCAATGGCCTCGGCCGGAAACGGGGAACGAGCGAGCACGCTGTTGATCAGCAGCGGTGTGCTCCACCAGAGCAGGGTGTTCACCGCGAGCGGCGTCGAGAAGCGCAGCAACCGCACCTCGCTCACGCCGGGAACCCCTTCCTCGGACGCGACCGGACCCGCGAGGGCGCCGGCCTTCGACCGGGCGAGCGCCACCAGTACGGTCTCGACCAACAGGCCCACGGAGAAGGCCGCGCCTCCGACCCACGCTCCGCCCGAGGTCAGCAGGGTGAGTGACACGGCCACCACCGCCAGCGCCGCGGTCCGGACTCCGGTCGCCACGGCGATGGGCTGCGTGCGGTGACCGGCGACCAGCCGCCCCTGGTGCACCGCTCGCACCGCCGTCAGCAGCGGCACCGGCGAGAGCAGCAGGAGCGCGGTGCGCGCCTCCTCGAACACGTCACCCGACACCCCGATCAAACCGCCCAGGACCCAGTCCCCCAGACGCGTCGTCGCGATCAGCAGGGTCACCACCGACAGCAGCACGCCGATCCGCACCCAGAACGCCAGGATCGGTCCGAGACGGTGCCCGTCGAGCAACCGGGTCGCCGCCACCTGCTGGCCGACCAGAAGCGGACTGTAGAGCACACCGCAGAGCGAGAAGGCGACGCCAAACCCGGCGAGGGCGATCGCCGGATTCACGTTGCGCGACAGCGCGCTGGTCAGCAGCGGATTGGTCAGCGTCAACAGCAGACTGGTCGCCGCCAGCGGCGCGTAGAACCGCGCGAACCGGGGCAAGGTGAGCGACGAGACGGCAGGCGTCGGATCCACGGCCATCGGAAGGCTCTCGCGGGCGGCGACCGGTGTCAACGGTTCGCACCCAGACCTTCTTGACGGCGGCCCCCGCCCGGACGTTTCGCCGGGCGGGAGAGAACCTGGCCTCCGTCACTCTGGCAGGCCGCCGACGAAACGGCTTGCCGGACAGGACTGCCATATAGGGCGAAGCCCCATGGAAGTACTAGAACCGTATGCCGAAGGCGAGCTGGAAGGCGCGCAGCCCGTCCAGACCGGGCTGATACTGCGGGAAGTGATCGGGCGACGTCGGCTGGCCAAACCGGGGTCCCGCAACGAATTGAGTCGGTATCCCAAGGCTGTCGACCGGTCCGGCCGAGTCTGGCTGGACGGTGGTGTCGAACCCGATGACGGCGTCGTTGTTGAACAGGTTGAACACCTCGAGCTTCAGCCACGGGCTGAGGGTGTTCCAGATCGGCAACGCATAGTTCACCGACAGATCGAACAGACCGTGGCCGGCAAACCGCTCCGAGCCGCGACCCGCACCATAGAAGATGCTCCTCGCGGTCGGGTCTGGACCGCTGACGTATCCCAGGCTGTCCAGCAACGCCTGCTGCGCCGGGAGGATGCCGGCGCCGTCCTGGACGATCTGGGTGCTTCCGCCATCGAGGGTGAAGAAATCCTCGACGAAGTTGCTCGCCCGCCGGTTGATGTAGGTGAGCTTCGCGTAGCCTCTGGCTCCGAGACTCGCTCCGCCCGAGACCGTGAACTCCTTCGTCAGCGGCGAGCTGAGGTCGTCGTCCACCAGGACGTTCCGCGCCGGGAAGTCCGAGAACGTCGTGATGGTGTAGTTCGCCAGGTCGAATCCTGGAGCAAAGTCGAGGCCTTGCCCCGGCGGCCCCGTATAGAGGCGGTCGACCTCGTCGGGTCGCAGCACGTTCGTGTTCTGGCCGAACTGCACCTCGCCGTACTTTCCGCTGTAGTGGCCATAGGTCGACTGCAGCGTGAAGCGGCCATCGCCCAGCGGATCCACCACCACGCCGAGACGCGGCACCACCCGGCTCGCATCGAAGCCGCCGATGCCGAGGCTGTTGGTGCTGTCGACCCGCTCGGTCCTCACCCCGAGGTTCAGGCTCACATGGTCATTCAGCTGCCAGTTGTCCTGGACGCAGAACGACAACGTTTCGACATCGAGCTCGGCGCAACGCTGTGGGAAAAAGCTGAAATAGAGGGCGCCAAACGGCTGGAAGATCGGAATCAGCCGACCCTGCTCATCCAGTTGCGGCACCCCACCGGCGTCCACCGCATAGTCGGCCAGGAACACGAACCCGGTGGACGACTGTGAGTTGCCCCCGACGACCGACGAGGTGAAGTGCTCGACGCCTCCTTTGATGCTGTGGCTGCCCAGCGCGTGATGCTGTGGCTGCCCAGCGCGGTCGGTGCGAAGTAGGTCACGCTTCCCGTGAGCTGGCGGTTGTCGCGGTCTTCGGGGTCGGTCGAGTCGAAGAACGGCGCGTTGTAGTGGCCGAACCGGAACGGGTTGATGAAGGGCGAGTCACGAATGTCGGTCGAGGTGCCACCGGTGTTCCTGAACCCGAACCGCTTGCGTGACACCTGGCCTTCGACGAACAGCGTGTTGCTGACCGCGCCCCGGTAGGTGCCAACCCAGAGGTCATTGGGATTCTGTCGGGTGCGCAGCGCCCGGGGGTCGATCGAGAACGAGAAGGCCACGTCGGTCTCGGTGGTGCTGTTGCGCAGATAGCTCCCCTCCAGCACGTGTCCGGGCGCCACCGAACCGGTGAGCTTGACCAGATTGCGTCGGTTCTCTTCCGCCCGGTCGTAGGCGAGCCCGGTGTCGGGGAACGTCGCCTCGTCGGAGACGTTCTGATAACGGTTGGCGTAGAAGAACCACAGCCGGTCGATGACGATCGGTCCGCCGAGGGTGCTCTCGTAGGTGGTGTTGTCAGCCAGCGCACCGGTGCGCTCGTTCCCCTGTTCCCGTTCGAACGGGGTCTCGCTCACCCAGTCCGGCTTGTTCATGTTCGTGCGGAAGCTTCCCGAGAAGCGGTTCCCCCCACTCTTGGTGACGACGTTCACGACGCCTCCCGAGAATCGACCGTACTCGGCCGAGATCCCGGAGGTCAGGATCTGCGACTCGTCGATCGCATCCTCGATGAAGAGGTTCTCGGGATCGCCAAACACGTTGTCGACCACGTCTACCCCGTCGATCAGGAAACTGTTGTCGTAGCCGAACGAGCCGCTGATGGAGAACTGGCGGGCGTTGGGCGAGTTGTTGGTCAGTCCCGGCGCCAGCTCGGCGATTCCGAAGACGTCACGTCGGACCGGCAGCGCCTGGACGTGGGCGCCGGTGATGTTCTGGCTGATCTGGGTGCTGGTGAGCGGTGTCGGCACCACCTCGACGACATCAATCGACTCGGCCACACCGACCTGCATCGACGCGTTCGCCTCGACGGTTCCACCGAGCGGCACGGTCACGGTCGAGACGGCCGGCGCGAAGCCGTCGAGCGCGAAGCTGACGTCGTAGTCGCCGTTCGGCAACCCGGGCAGCTCGTACTGGCCGTTGACATCGGTGACCGTGCTCCGGCGCCCCTGCAGCGCCTGGGAGCTCACTTCGACCGTCACCCCGGGCAACACGCCGCCGGTGCTGTCCTCCGCCTGGCCCCGCAGCACACCGGTCTGACGCCCCTGCGCGGTCGCCGACACGGCGACCATCACGCTGAGCCAACAGATGGTCAGCACCCTCCGTAGCTGACGATTGCCGCCGGGGAGACGGACGCTGTCGACGAAACCCATGCTCCACGCTCCAATCGCGTCTCGGCGACTGGCCATCACCGTGCCGATGATGGCGTTCGGTCTCCACCGAGACGCCAATCCAGCACGGCACAGGGCCGAAAGCGGGCGGAACGCGTTTGGGCCGAACGATACGAGCGCGGGGACGAGCGGCCGGGAACGGGTGGTGAACGAGTCTGGCTGGGACGAATCGCGCGCAGGGCGGGGCGAGGGGCGGACCGGCTAGGGGCTCACTTCCTCCGGCTCGGGTCGGAAGCTGACGTCGGACAGGTACTGCACGAGCCACTGATCGCTACGGGTCACGATGCCGGAGAGCTTCGCGGTCACCTCCTGCGCCCCGTCAGCCCCCAGGGCACGGGCCAGGGGAGACCCCTGGTCGAGCGTGGCGAGTCGACCGACGTGGAACAGGTGCACATAACCGCCTTCGCCGCCAAAGGTCACCGCCCCGCTCCGATGATGCATCTCCGCCTCATCGAAATGCGGGAGCACCTCGTCGGCCATGACCTGGAGATACTCCTGCTCCCGACCGGGCACCACCGACACGATCTGGACCAGCATGAGGGCCGGGGAGTCCTCGAGGGGCAGCGGGTTGTCCAGCGTCGGGGTGGTCCGCAGCGCATAGGTGCGGCGGTCGATCACGGTGTGACGGATCCGGGCGATGACCCCCGCCCGCTGTGGATCGTCCCGGGTACGTTCCAGACTCGCGAAGCTCTCGAGGGGACTGGTGATCACGAACTGGTAGGTTTCTCCGAAGATGGCCGTCCGGGCAACACTCCGCCACGGGACGCCAGCGGCCTCGTCGAGCTCCGACAGCTCCCCCTGCGCGGCCAGGAACTCGTCCACGCGGCCGGGGTCGACAGCGACCACCGTCATCTGGAGCCACGGCGCCGGCTCCTGCGCCCAGGCGCCCGACGCGATGAGTACGCAGCCGGCGAGCGCCCAGCGAAGCACGAAGCCGTATCGCGGCGACATCAGCACGAGACGCAGTTGTTGTTGTTCTTGGAACCGAGACGTTCCAGGAGCGCGACGGTTTCGGGAATCGGCGACAGGCGCTGCACGGGTCCGTTCGCCATGTCCGCGGTGGTCTGTCCGCGGCGACTGACCACGGTCACGTCGGCGCCCTGCTCGACGAGATACCGGATGAGCTCGTTATCGCCTCGCGCCGCCGCATGATGCACCGCGTTGTAGCCGTTGTGGTCCCGTCGATTCACGTCGGCGCCGAGCTCCACCAGATACTGCACACTCGCCAGCCACGCGTCCGGCGCGTGCCGATGGGCGTTGCCCGCGAATCCCTCGCCATACCCCGCGCCGGCCGCGGCGTGAATCGGATACACCGCGTCGTCGCCTTCCTTGTAGGGCGGGAGACCCGACGGGTCTGGACCCATCGTCGAGAGATCGGTCGCCACCCACAACCCGGGTGCGGCCGGCAGCACGTCGGGAGCCGACGCCTCCTCGGTGTTCTCGGCCACGGTGCCCCGACGAATCCGGCGAGGCGGCGGCGCGGTGGTGGGCAAGAGCGGATCGGCGCCAAACTCGGCCAGCAACCGCATCGCCTCGAGGTCGGTGGCATAGGCGGCCCGCCAGAACGCGGTCGAGCCCTTCGTGTTGACCAGACCGCAGTTGGCGTTGCCGCACCCGCTGTAGACCATGTACCACGGGTGCCTGGTCAGCCGCGCGTCCGGGTCGGCACCGGCGTCGAGCAGGGCGCGCATCACGTCGAGATAGGTGGCCCGTTGCAGGGCATGCTGTTGCGGCTGAGGGAACCGGGTCCGGGGCTGCCACTCGGCATTCACCGTGGCCCAGAGCGGGGTCACCCCGTTGAGCGTGGCCGCCAGGTTGGGGTCGGCGCCGCGCCCGATCAGCTCCACGGCCAGATCGAACTGCGCGTTGATGGTGGCCATCAGCAGCGGGCTCGTTCCATCGCTCTCGCTGACCTGGTCGATGTCCGCGCCACCCTCGAGCAGCGCCATCGCCGACGCGATGTGCCCCTGACGAGCGGCATGGAGCAGCGCCGTGAGCCCACCCTTGCGCTCGATGGTGCGACGCGCCGCGGCAGCCGGGTCCTCGTCCCGCTCCTCGAGCTCGCCCGACAGATAACGCGCTCGACCGGCCAGCACCGCCGCCTGGATCTGACTGGGGGTCGGCGTGGCCTCGTCGGCCGAGAAGGCGGAGATGATCGACCGCTGGAGCGTCCGTGCCTCGCCCGCGAGCCGGCCGTCGTCCACCAGATCCACCGTCCGCGAGGTCACCGCGGGATCGGCGCCCCGGTCGAGGAGCAGCTCGATGACGTCGACCCGGTCGGCCGCGGCGGCGAAGATCAGCGGGGTCTGCCCCCAGGACGCCTCGGCGGCGTCGATGACGGCGCCGTGATCGAGCAACGCCGCCACCGTCTGGACATTGCCCGACGACGCGGCGAGGTGCAGCGGCTGGGCGCCCCCCGGCGACGTCGTCGCCGACGGATCGGCCCCGGCCTCGAGCAGCAACCGGACCACGTCGTTTCTGGCGGCCGCACTGGCCACGTGCAACGGCGTATGTGCGCCCAGACGGGTGGTGGCGTCGACCCGCGCCCCGGCCGCCAGCAGCATGGCGGTCAACGCCGCGTCGCCGGTCTCGGCGGCCCAGTGCAGCGCCGTCATCCCGTCCCCGTGCGCCTCGTTGGCGTCGGCGCCGGCGGCGAGGAGCGAGCGGACCGACTCGACGTCACC
>MDTE01152466.1_pt1 | contig 11451 bp, 9 predicted proteins | sample 811231 | NCBI WGS metagenome assembly MDTE01 (sample SAMN05326651, study PRJNA326480) | marine metagenome | isolation source: seawater | place: Indian Ocean: Red Sea | collected 2010
TTAATTAACAAAGAAACAATAAAAGAAGCTTATAGAATTTTGGAAGATATACTGAATAGTATAAATTAATTTATAGAGGCAATAATAAAATTTAAAATTTTTCTTTTAAAAAATTAAGTTTGTGATATTACTTTATAACAAAAATATCGACTAAATTTAGTACCTTTCTTAAAATAAAACTTCAGATTAGAACTTAAGTTTAGTGTATGTGCTACCCAAATTGCTAAATCCGGAAAACCTAAGATATGTCTTGCATAAACAGTTGAAGAAAATCTAGGATTTATTTCAAATATCATTGGCATCCCATTTTTTAATCTTAACTGAATATTAAAAACACAGTCTTTATTCAAATTTTTTACAATTTTTTCTACAAGTTTTTGTATCTCATAAATATCCACCACTTCAGCAAAATGAGTAGAAGCGAAACGTAAGCTCCTTTTAAATTGTATATATTTTAAATCATTTTCTAATAAGGAAACTGCAATAGTATATTCACCTTCTTCTTCTGGCAAAAACTCCTGAACAATCCATTCAGAGGGATTTTTAAAAACATAACTTGGAATATCCGAATATTTCTTCAGTTTATAGATATTTCTTGATCCAGAACCAGTTCTTTTTTTTAAAATAAGATTTCCAAAATTACTTATTAATATATTTATTTTATTTTTATTTTGTTCAGAAAATAACCAAGTTTTTGGAACAACAACACCTATTTTATTAAGCCATTGATTTGTAAAATACTTATCTTCTCCAATAGTAGAAATTTCCTCAAAAATACCAAGAACCCTAATTCCAAATAATTTTTCATCAATTAAAAACTTTGAAATTAAATTAAGCTCTATCTCTGTAGAAGGAATTAAAAGATCAATATTCAAATCAATTATTAATTTTGATAATTCATGAATATAAGAATTTCGAAAAGCTGATGAAATAATAAATAATTCCTCACAAAATAAATATCCTGAATTTATATTATTAATATCAGTTCCAAAAATCTTAAAATCAGGAAAACTTTCTGAAATAACTCTAGAGATTGACTGACCTAAATCTCCTCCTATTCCTGTAATTAAAATTTTTTTCATTCTTTTAAAACATTATAAAGATATGGTATGTTAGGATCCAAAATCTTTGATTCCTCAATTACATTCGTCTTATCATATTTAGTATCAAAAAATTTAATTTCTTTATTTTGAGTATTAAAACTAGCCCAGCATGCACCAACACTTTTTTTACTTCTTGATTGTCCAATTGATCCTGGATTAAAAAGAAATTTATTTTTTCTAGTTCTTGAAATAAACTGATAATGGGAATGTCCGCAAGCAACAATATCAAATCCCATGAGAGCCTTATTTATCTTAACTTTTGGAGTATCTGGATAAATATATTCATCTATTTTCCAAGGAGATCCATGACATATAAGCATCAACTCATTATTAGGTAGTTCAATTACTCTTTTAGATGGAAGATTCTCTAGAAATTTAAAAAATCTATTTGGAAGTTCAGATAAGGCAATCTCGTGACCATGACCATATCTCAAAGTAAGCTCTTTTAGAAATAATTTGTCTTTTCTTGCTCTGAATAATAGTTCTTCATGGTTTCCCCTTATCATAATGCAATCGAGTTCAAGTAAAGTTTTAATTACTTCATATGGTTTTTGATAATAGCCTACATAATCACCTAGGATAACAAATTTATTGATTCCTAATTCTTTTGATTCTTTAATGGCAGCATTTAACGCGTCCAGATTGCCGTGAATATCAGAAAAAAAAGCATACTTCATTCAATATCCTCCTAAAAATCCTTTAATCTTACAAATTGACCGGATTTTATTAATTTAAAATTAGGTATATTATTTATTATCTTTTTTGCAATAACAGATGAACAGGGTAAATCATTAATTTTTATTTTATGTACTTCTTCTAGAGACATGGATTGCAAAGTTTCTTGCATTTTTGTATTGATTACGCCAGGACAAATTGATATAAATTTATGATTTTTATACTCTTTTGCATAACCTTCTATAAGCATATTAAGTGAAGCTTTGCTAATACAGTATGGAGTTATTCCAGAAATGCTTTTGTAAGCTGCCGATGAAGAGATAGCTATTATTTGCAATTCTGAATCAATAGGCAATCTTTTAAAGATTACATCCAAAATTACTTTATTTGAAATTAAATTAACATTAATCAAGGATAGAAAATCATCGCAATTTAAACTAGAAATTTTTGTAATTTCTCCTATAGTTGCTGCATTAAGAATAATCAAATCAAGATCAGATATTTCTTCTATATCTATACTATTTATTTTGGAGTAAAGATCTTCAATGCAATTGAAGTCAGTAATTATATTTGTTTCTGCGAAATCACAATTAGATCTACCTAGGTTAATAATTCTAGAAGATTTTTCTTTTAAATATTTTGATAATGATTTACCTAGTCCACTTGATCCTCCGGTAATTAATACTTTTAAATTATTCACCATGATCTCATTATAAGAAATTAAATATTATATAGTCTAATCAATTAAAAAATAACGATTAAAAATGAAAAATCCTACTCAAAATGAATCCATTGAACAGGATCCCCGATATTTACATCTAATTTTAGAATTTTACCTATTATGTAATCTTCAAATTTGGGGGGCAAACCATATCCCGGTCTTATTCTCTTGATATCTTTCTTACCAATAATGTCTCCCTTCTTAAGATTATTTACAAAGTAAATTGATCTCCTAAACTTTAAACTCTCTTTCTCACATTCAGCTCTTTGCATATTACTAGAACCCAAAGCTAACCAGGTTTGATTTGTTTTTTCTTTAAGATCTTTAAGCTCATGTGGTTCTATAGAAAAAGAACTATCTGGCCCCTTGTTATTCCGGTCAATAATAAAGTGTTTTTCAATTGCAGAAGCCCCAACTGCGATCGATGCGATAGATGCAGTATTTCCTAAAGTATGGTCAGAAAGTCCAACTTCTAATTCAAAAGTTTTACGTAGAAAGTCAATAGTTAAAAGATTTGACTCTTCAAGGGGAGCTGGATAAGAGCTTATACAATGAAACAAAAGTATATTTTCACATCCATTGTTTCTTGCTGCACCAACTGCATCTTTTATTTCATCAAAAGATGCCATGCCTGTAGACATTAAAATTGGTTTTTTCTTTGATGCTACATATTTTATAAGTGGGATATCACATAATTCAAAAGAAGCAATTTTATAAGCTGGGGTTCCCAAATCATCAAGCAGATCTACTGCTGTTTCATCAAATGGTGTTGAGAAAATAGTTATTCCAATTTCTTTTGCATAAGTAAATAATTCAGGATGCCATGAATAAGGCGTATGTGCTTCTTTGTACAAATCATAAAGTTTATATCCATCCCAAATTCCTCCTTCTATGACAAATCCCTTTCTGTCAGAATCAATTGTCATAGTATCGGGGGTATAAGTCTGGATTTTGACAGCATCTGCACCATTTTCTTTTGCTATTTTTATAGAATTTTTGGCTTCAAGCAGAGAACCATTATGATTTGCAGATAGCTCTGCAATAATATAGGGAGGATGATTTTGGGAAATTATGCGTTTATTAATAATTATCATTATTAACTTCAGTATATTTAATTTATTATATTTTACTTTAAATTACTTAAATAAAAATTCTCAACATTATATGTTAAATAAGTACTTAATTATTCAAGAATAATTAACAAATAATCTTAAATATGATTTTTTTTAAAAAAGTAAACGCCAAAGATAAAATACACATAAAATTACTATTTGAAATGTTGAATAAAAGGGAATATTCAATTAGTCACGACAAGATCATTACATTTGAAAAACATATTATATTTGTGAAAACTAATCCATATCGAAATTGGTTTTTAATTTATCAAGATAAGGAAATAATTGGATCAATATATAGTACATATGAGAACTATCTAGGAATAAATCTAGTTATACATCAAAAAGAATTATACAAAGAGATAATAATTAAATTCATTTCAAAAATAAAGCCTTTAAAACCAAAATCTTCAATAAGAAACAAAAATTTTAGTATAAACGTCCCTTTTGGAAACTTTATACTTGAAGAAGCATTAATTGAATTAAAAGCTTCCTTTGTACAGAAGACTTATATTTTATAGAAAATTATATATTTTACAAATATTAAAAAAATATATTCTTTAAAAAAACTTCCTATATTGGATTTTTAGTAAAAAACTTTAGTTTTTAGTATCCTAGAATTAAATTAGAAAGTACATATTTTTTTTGTCTAAAAAATAATAATTTAAATTTTTTTGAAAAATCATTATATTAAATTTGCAAATAATTGTTTAAATATATTTATATTGAAATAGTAAAATTTTTTAAAAGGAAAATATAATTAGATTTGCATGCCATTAAGATAGAGTTAAATAGATTAGTTATTGAAAAATAATTAATTTATCTTCTAAATACACCATCTTTAAAAATTAGATCTTAATTAATTTTTAACTAATAACTCTCAATGATTAAAAATATCAAAAATATATGTTGCATTGGCGCTGGCTATGTAGGAGGACCTACAATGGCTGTAATAGCAAAGAATTGTCCTGAAATAATTGTAAATGTAGTTGATGTAAATAAAGAAAGAATAAATTTATGGAATAGTCAATGTTTAGATGATCTTCCTATTTACGAACCAGGGCTAGATCAGATCATAAAAGAATGCAGAAATAAAAACCTTTTTTTCTCAACAAATATAGAGGAAAATATCGCAATCGCAGATATGATTTTTATATCAGTTAATACCCCAACCAAAACTCACGGAGTTGGAGCAGGACAGGCTAGCGATTTGAAATGGGTCGAGCTATGTGCCAGACAAGTAGCTAAATATTCATTAGGCCATACAATTGTGGTGGAGAAAAGTACTCTCCCTGTAAAAACAGCCGAAGTTATCAAAAAAATACTTGATGCGGCTCAAATTGATACAGAAGATAAAGAATTAAAATTTGATGTTTTATCAAATCCAGAATTTTTATCAGAAGGTACTGCAATAAAAGACTTAGAAAATCCTGATCGGGTTTTGATAGGTGGGGATAATCAGGATGCAATTTTTTCTCTTAATAAAATATATTCTAAATGGGTTTCCAAAAATAAAATATTGCATACCAATATATGGAGTAGTGAATTAGCAAAATTAACTTCTAATGCTTTCTTGGCTCAAAGGATCTGTTCAATTAATGCCATAAGTGCTCTTTGCGAAGCTACTGGCGCTGATGTAAGGGAGGTATCAAGAGCTATAGGCTCAGATACAAGAATAGGATCAAAATTTCTTGATTCTGGACCAGGATTTGGCGGTAGTTGTTTTAAAAAAGATATTTTAAACCTTGTTTACTTATCTAATTATTTTGGTCTTAATGAAGTTGCAAATTTTTGGGAAGGGATAGTAAAGTTAAATAATTGGCATCAACATAGAATATCTCAGTTAGTTGTAAAAAAACTTTTTGGTACAGTAACAGGAAAAAAGATATTAATTTTAGGTTTTGCATTTAAGGCGAATACAAATGACACAAGGGAGTCCGCAGCAATTAATATTTGTAATGATTTACTTGAGGAAGGAGCAATACTTTTTATACACGATCCAAAGGTCGAACAAAAACAAATTGAAAAAGATCTTGAAAAGAAAGAAAGCTCAGAAATGTCAAAGAAGTCTTCTCAAGATGAAAAGAAAACAAATGGTGAATGGTTTAAAGTGAAAGATATTGCCCTTGCCTCAAAAGGTGCAGATGCCATAGTTGTGCTAACTGAGTGGGAAGAGTATTCAAAAATTAATTGGGAAGAATTATCTAAAAACATGAGAAAACCTTCTTGGGTTTTTGATGCAAGATCAATTTTACCTCAATCAGAAATAGTTAAAAACAATTTAAATTTCTGGAGAATTGGAGACGGTACAGAATATTAATTTAAAGAAATTGGTTCTTATTCCACAGCCAACTATCGATACACATATCCCTTAAGGATCTTATCGGCTTCCAATCTAGAGTAGAGAGTGCGAGTTCATTATCTGCAACAAGTATTGGGACATCTCCAGATCTTCGTTTTTCGAAAATGAAGGGTATCCTTATTTTATTCGCTTCTTCAAAATAATTTAAAAGCTCTAATATAGTTGTTCCTTTCCCTGTTCCTATATTAATATTCAAAAAATTTTTATTACTTTTAAAACAATATTTAAGAGCTGCTACATGTGCATCAGCCAAGTCCATCACGTGAATAAAATCTCTTACACAAGTTCCATCACGAGTAGGCCAATCTCTACCGTATATTTTAAGATGATTCTTTTTTTTTAAAGCGACATTACAAATAATTGGAAATAAATTACTCGTTTCTCCAAGGGGATTTTCACCAATATATCCAGAACAATGAGCCCCAATTGGATTAAAATAACGAAGATTTATTATGCTCCAATTTTGTGAATCAGTTAAAAATTTTTTTTGAAGTATATCTTCAACTTCAAGTTTGAATTTCCCATAAGGATTTTTTGGATTAATTTTAGAATTTTCTTTTAAAGGCTCTTTATCGCAACCTTCATAGACCATTGCAGAGCTACTAAAAACAATATTTTTACAATTATATTTCTCCATAATATTGAATAAATTGTGTGAACCATAAACATTAAATTCTTTATATTTTTCTGGATAATGAATGGACTCTTCAACTGATTTTAAACCAGCGAAGTGAATTACTGCCTGAATAGGATTATTTTTAGTTTCAAAATAATGAAAAATGCTATTTAAGGATTTTCCATCTCTAATATCACCTTTAAAAAATTTTATTCTATTTTTAAAAATATCAGGATTTTTAGAAAAAATATTTTTTATATTATTAATAACTAATGGACTACTGTTTATATATGAATCTAAAACCGTAACTGAAAAATTATTTTCAAGAAGACTAACACAAGCATGACTTCCAATAAAACCAGCACCTCCCGTTACTAATATATTTCTCATAAGTAATTGATTATTTTGTTAAAAAAGAAGAAAATATTCTTTAAATATTCAAAAGTGAATCTTAAGTTCATTAACTTTTTCTTTCCCATTCAGGAACAATTTCTGATAATAAATCTAAAGTTTTTAGTTCATTTTTTTGCTCAATGAAATATTCTAGCTCCTCAATTTTTTTATTAAGGAATAATAATTTTTCGCTATCTATCTCATCTTTTTCCAAATAAATTAAAGGATGAGCAGTAGGGATAGATTTACCAGAAATCAAGAGTTCCTCATATAGCTTTTCTCCCGGTCTGAGACCTATGTTTTTAATCTCAATATCGCCGTTCATATTATTTTTGTCTTTAACTGTTAAACCATTCAAAAAAATCATTTGACGTGCTAAATCAATTATTTTTACAGGTTTACCCATATCTAATAGAAAAGTTTCACCACCTTTTGCCAAAAAAGCAGCTTGCAAAACCAATTGAGAAGCCTCTTCAATAGTCATGAAGTATCTAACCACATCATTATGAGTTATTGTAAGCGGGCCCCCATTTTCTATCTGCTTTTTAAATTTAGGAACTACTGAGCCAGAAGAGCCAAGAACATTTCCAAAACGTACTGAAGAAAAAATAGTACAATTTTTTTTATCGTAATAATCTTGAGAAAAACTTTTAACAATAATTTCAGATAGTCTTTTTGTAGCACCCATAATATTAGTTGGTCTCACGGCTTTATCACTAGAAATAAATAAAGCCTGTTTTATATTTGCTGCGACTGCTGCTTTACAGACGGATCTAACACTTAGAAAATTATTTTTAATACCTTGAAATGAATTAATTTCTACTAGAGGAACATGCTTATAAGCTGCGGCATGAAATACTATTTCTACTTTTTCTTTGATGAAAGTTTTTTCAAGAAAATCTTGATCTATAGCATCATTTAATAAAGGTATTAAATCTATATTTTTCAATGATTTTTGCTCTATCTTTTCAAGAATCTCATCATGAATATGGAAAAGATTTGCCTCACTTTTATCTAGCATTATTAATTTTCTTGGCATTTTTTCAATACATTGTCTACACATCTCACTACCTATTGATCCTCCTGCGCCAGTAATAAATATAACTTTATTTTTGATACCAGGTCCAAGAAACTCTTCAAAAGGTTTTACAACATCTCTTCCAAGAATTTTTTCAATTTCAATAACCTTAAAATCCTCTTTTTTAATATTTATATTTGTCAATTCCTTAAATGAATTAATATCAAGAACCTTTATTTTATTTTTTAAACAATAGTTATAAATAATCCTTTTTTTAGAATTTAGTAAATTAGGAATTGCTATATATATTTGGTTTACATTTGTTGATGTTTTCTCCAACTGACTAAAGGAAATTATTTTAATTCCAAATAAACTTCTATTCCACTTATTTTTATTATCGTCCACAAAAGCCTCCAAGATATAACCTTCCATAAGAAGAATTGAAGCAAGTTGAGCCCCAAGTTTTCCTGCACCATAAATGATTACTTTATTATTTTTTTTTAAATTTGAAATAGATCCAGACAATAAAATATCTCTCAAAATAAACTTACTTGATCCTGTGAAAATTGTTGTGACAAAGAACAATAAAATATAATATTTATATCCGAAAAAACCATTAAAAAAAATAAAATTTATTAAAAATAAAAATAAGATTGTAAAGAAGTTTCTTGCTGCAATGATATAAATATTTTTGCTTCCAATATATCTTGACAAACTCCTGTACTGACCAGTTGATATATATATAAATAATGCTACTAATACTAATAAGGATTTATTTAAAAAATTTAAATAATTATCATTATGAATAATAGGATTTATCCACAACACAAATTCATTAGATAATATTATCAAAGAAGCATCTAGGAAAACCGTTATTAACTTTCTTGATTCTGCGGAAAAATTAGATAAGTATTTCACTAAAATTCTATTTATCATTTTCAGCTTCTTATATAAAATTTGAATTTAGATAATTTTTAAATCTTGAATACAATGCCTTGAATCTTGCATTAATCCTATTAATTAGGATAGCAGTGGCATATTAATAAGTTCTTATATTGAAATATTATTTCTAAAATAATTAGATAAATTTATATATTTAGTTTTATCTAATAAGAATATTTTTGTTTGAAATTTTTAAAAGAGAATATATTAATAAATAAAAAATTCTTGTAATTATTATATTTATACTTTAAATTTAAGGTCTACGGATTTAGTATGGATAATTTCATAAAATTTGCAGTAATAAATTATATGGAACCATTACCTGAGGAGGGTGGAAGAAAATGGCGTGCGCATCAAATAGCAAGTTTATTATCTAATAAAGGATTTAAAACTGCACTTTTCACTTCCTCTTTTTCGCATTTCTTCGGATATCAAAGAGGTTTGAAAGATAGATTAATTGATAATTACTTTGTCAAGTTTTGTTATTCCATTTCATACACTAGAAAAAGTATATTTATGCGGATTATATCTCAATTAATTTTTTCAATTAGTTTAATGATAAAAATAAGCATCTATAAACCAAATATAATAATTGCATCATATCCTCACTCGCATTCTCTTATAGCAATTTCAATTTTAAAACCATTTTTAAGATTTAAATTACTTATCGATATTAGGGATTCTTTAAACCAACCTTCAAATCAATTTCTAATAAGAATTTATAATAATTTAGAAAAGATTTTTTCTTACATTTGGTTTTATAGATCTGACAAATTATTCGGACCGGGGGAAAAGGTTTACAAATATTTGCCAAAAGAATTACAGATTAAGGCTAAAAATAAATTCCATAACATACCAATGACTTATGAAATGATAAATAAAAAAATGACTTCGGAACAGACAAAAAAATACGATTTTATTTTTATTGGAAGTTTATCTAAAGCATTTGAACTAGATACTTTTATTAATTATATTAAAACAAGGAGTAAATATAATCTTATCATTCTTGGGGATGGTCCCCTGTTAGAAAATCTTAAGAAGGATTGTATTTATAATGATAATATTAAGTTTTACGGTCAGGTTGATTTCAAAATTATTCAATCCTTGGCTGAAAAATCAAAATTTGGGTTGATGCCTTATTCAAACAAAAACAATAGGTTCGCTCATCATTTAACTAACAAATTGGCAGAATATTTATCATTTGGAATAATACCTCTTGTACCAAATCATTGCTTAGAGATGGCAGACTTTTTAAAAACAAATTTCTGTGGGGAGGTTTATGACCCAAAGCACTTATATCAATTCTTAGATAATTTATTAGATAATAAAAATAAATATTCCTATACAGATCTTAAATTTATTCACCGAAAACATTTATCATATGAATCTTTAAAAGATTCAATTAATAATTTAATAAGTTCTTATATTTAAAAAGTTTCCTTAACATAATTTTGATATTTATATCCAATCGATAGAATAACGATAATTAGTAGAAAATAATTTTTAGCGATAATATCATTAAATAGACCATAATAAACATTAAAAAATATCAAGAGCTGAAGTGAAAGATCATTAAAGTTATAGTTATTAGAAATTGCCTTTATAAAAAAAGAGATTAGCAATATCAAAGTTGGGATCCCAAATTGATAAGCAATAGTCAAATATGAGTTATGAAGAGGTCGACTATAGCTTCTAAAACCCAATTCTCTTATATTTTTAAATAACTCTGTATGTTTTCCACTTCCATAGCCAAAAATAGGCTTTGCTTTAATATCTTCAATTGAATATTTATATAAGAAAAACCTTTGTTTATCAGCGGCAATCCCTTTAAAATCAGATTTCTCTAAAGAATTCTGGTTAAATAAATAATAATATCTGGATAAAGTATAAGAGTCTGATCTATTAAAAATAAATACTGAAGTTAAATACAATAAAATAGAAAAAAGGAGAGCAAATAAAATTCTTATCAATTTTTTTCTTATTATAAAATTACTGAAGAGATCTTTAATAAATGTCAAAAAAATTACAGAAGTAATTCCCAAAGTCATCGAAATAATTACACCTCTGGATTCAGTTCCTATTAAAACTGCTAGAGATGTGAAAACTATTAAAAAAATATTTTTACGATTTATTTTCAGATTATATTTTGATTTAATTGCTAATGATAATAAAATTATAGAAGCAAATGAACTAGATAAGACATTAGAATTCAAACTTACAATCTCTCCAAATAATTGGATTTTTCCAGTAAAAGATAAGGCTAAAAAATATAGTGGAACTGAATTAATCAAATGATTTAATATATTCTTTATATCAACCTTATAAAGAGTTGCGAATAGAATTATAAAGAGTCTTAATACAATTCCAAAAAATGAGTTTAAGGTATAGTTTTCATTGAGTATACAAGCGGTAATCATCCAAATAATTGAAGATGAGAATAAAATGAAAAGTTCCTTATTAATTTTTAAATCAAAATATTTATAATTGAGAAAATACAAATAAATAA
>MDTE01009786.1_pt1 | contig 11450 bp, 5 predicted proteins | sample 811231 | NCBI WGS metagenome assembly MDTE01 (sample SAMN05326651, study PRJNA326480) | marine metagenome | isolation source: seawater | place: Indian Ocean: Red Sea | collected 2010
CGGGTAATCAGTTCAATGTCAGAAACTAAACTAGTTCTTGCAACTCATAATTTGTACAAGCAAAATGAGATGAATAGCATTTTATCATTTCTGGATATTGATATTTTAGGATTGAATGAGTTCCCTCATATTGGAAATATAGAGGAAAGTGGTACAACGCTTTTTGAAAATGCTTTCATAAAGGCAAGGACTGTCAATGAGTTGACAGGGCTACCGGCTATAGCTGATGATACCGGACTAGAGGTTGATGCTTTGGATGGAGCGCCTGGTGTTTATTCGGCCAGATATGCAGGACAAAACCCAACTTACAAGGATAACTGCGATAAATTACTTTCTAACCTGAAAGGTGTCCCGAATGAAAATAGAAGAGCAAAATTCAAAACAGTGGTTGCTTTTGTTGATGACAAAACAGAACATTACGCCGTAGGGATCGTTAGAGGCTTGATCGTTGAAGAGAATAAAGGAAAAGACGGATTTGGATATGATGCTATTTTTATGCCAGATTCTTATGGACTTACTTACGCACAAATGGATGCAAAACAAAAGAATGGTATTAGCCATCGTTTTAAAGCATTCCAAGGAATAAAAAGTTTTTTAGTACAATATTTTAAAAAAAAGGAGAGACCATAGATTTAAAACGATAACAGTTTAATTAAAGTTTAGTTTGACCAATAACCAGACATATCAAAATATTTTTTGGAAAACATATTTGTTTTCTTTGTTTATTACGTTTCCTTTACTTGACCTTGAGGGTAAAGACAGTATTACTTCGCCATTAATCAGCGAAAGTAATATTACGCTACCTGAGTATGTACCAAGATTCCCATCAATTTTTAATCCTTTTCCTAAGGGTCGGGTTTCCTTAATACAGCCTATTGAACCTTTAAAATTACCTATCGGTGTAATAGATTTTTATTTTGGGCAAAGGAAAATAGAGGTTCATGTTTCATGGGATTGGTCAACTATAACTATTACTGAGACGGTTGATAATAGAAAATTACAAATTCCGCTAACTTCATCGGTAGATTGGTATCTTAAAATCATGCAACAAAAGACATGGCACACAAATTTTTTGAAAGTGATGCACACCGCAAAAAAGGACGATTCACGTAGGGGAAGGGGACAAATGCTCGAAGTAGTCGGTGTTGATATAGGGCGTTTAGGTAGAGCTTCTTTGAATGTAAGTGGGAATGTTAATATAAATGGTAAAATGGTATTTCAAGATCAAGAATTAGTTCGATCAACGTTAAATGAAACTCAAAATACTCATTTAGAATTTGATCAGAAACAAAATCTAAATATCAAAGGGAAAATTGGTGATAGGATTACTGTTGCTATGGATCAGGATTCAGAAAGACAATTTGATTGGGAAAACAACATACGAATTTCTTATGAGGGGCATGAAGATGATATCATCCAAAAAGTTGAAGCTGGTAACATCTCCCTATCTTTACCTTCCACGAAATATGTTACATTTTCGGGTAAAAACCAGGGTCTTTTTGGTGTAAAGTCAATTTCAAAACTTGGCCCGGTTAATGTAACAACAATTGCGTCTATTGAAAAATCAAAGAAAGAGCAATCAGAGTGGGAGGGTGGAGGACAAAGTAATAAGCAGCAAATAAGGGATGTTGATTGGATAAAAAACCGTTACTTTTTTATTCATCCTTGGTTTCGTACAGGAGTGGATACCTTTTCAGTTTCTACTGCATTTTCAATACCATCTTTTTATCCTTTAAGAAACGGTTTACATCTTATTGGTGATGTTGTAATAAAGAACTTTGAACTATATAAATCTATCAACACTAATGATCCTAATGCTATTACAGGAACGGCATATATAGATCCTACTGATACAACAAAATTTTTAGATGAAAGCGAAGAAGGGAGTTTTATAAGGCTTGAACAAGGTAATAACTATTATGTTAGCCCAGATTTAGGATTTATAAGAGTTCGAGATCAGGTTTCACAAGATATTTTAGGATGTACATTCACCATAGAGCATCGCCAAACGGGAGAGGTGCTTTTCGAGATAGGAAGCCCCGATGAAAGTGGAACAAATTTAGCTTTGATGATGCTTAAGCCACGTAACAGCCATCCAAATCATTCAACCTGGCCTTTAATGTTTAAAAATGTTTATTACCTCGGCACCTCTCAAATTAATCCTGAAGGCTTTGAAGTAAGAATATTAAATAAAAATGCTACTCCTGTTTCTGATCGGGATAAGAATTCTAGTTTGCCTTACATCACGCTTTTTGGATTGGATAGCTTGGATGAAAATGGTAACCGCAATTACGATGAAATAATTGATAAAGATATGGCGAATATCATTAATATGGTAGATGGTGAGCTAATGTTACCAGCATTACATCCATTTGCAGACGGAGACTCGTTGAAATATGGACAAAATAGTGATCAATTAAAAGGACAATTAGGTAATGGTATTCTTTACTTATCTTCCTCATCTTCTGAAATTAATGGAGATCATAGATGGATGATTGAAGCTGAATATACAAATCAAAGCTCAACTATTAACCTTGGATTTATGTTAATCGAGGGCAGTGAAGAAGTGATTCAGAATGGGGTTACGTTAAAAAGAGGTCTAGACTACAATATTGACTATTTTACTGGAACAATTGTTTTATTAGGAGACGCTGCAAATGATCCAAATGCGAAACTAAAAGTTAATTATGACAAGCATGAGCTTGTTTCATTCGATAAAAAAACCATATTTGGGACTAGGGCTCAGATGGACTTTAATAATCCAAATTCTTTTTTAGGGGCTACAGCTCTATATTTTAATCAATCTATAATAAATGAAAAAGTAGAGGTTGGCTATGAACCTACAAGAAATTTTATTTGGGATGTGAATGGGAGATATGAATGGGAGATGGATGGCATTACTCGCTTTATGGATAGGCTCCCACTAATTGAGGCAGAGAAATTATCTTCATTTTCTGTTGAAGGCGAAATTGCACAGGTTTTGCCAAATCCTAATTCAATAAACAATCGTGCTACTGGCGATCCAAATGGAGTAGCTTTTATCGATGACTTTGAAGGTAGTAAAAGAACAACTTCACCATCTATCCAGCGTAGATTTTGGAAAGCATCATCATCTCCTCTTATTTACAATGAGCAAGACTCAATTTTTCTAGACCCTTTTCCTCATAGGAATAGGGGTAAATTGCACTGGTATAATCCATATGTACCTTACAAAACTAAAGAAATTTGGCCAAATCAATCTACATCTATTAGAGCAGGTAATGAGACCACTGATGTTTTAGTCTTACGTTATGGAGCAAGAGACTACCAGAAGAACCAAGATCCGGACTCTCTTTGGGTCGGAATAACTACTTCTCTTTACTCAGGAGATTATGACCAAATTCAAAGCAAATTCTTTGAAATATGGGTCAAAGGTGAGTCTGGAAGGCTAAACATCGATTTAGGAAAAATTTCAGAGGACATGGATGGTAATGGTCAGCTTAATACTGAAGACAAACCCGCTGCAGGTTTAACTCTTGGGAATGGTTTTTTAGAGGAGGAAGAGGATTCGGGTCTAGATGGTTGTTTTGATGAAAATGAGGATGGGTGGGGAGGATGTCTGCCAGATACTGATGGGAATGGTCTTCTTAATTCTGAAGATAGTACATACATTAAATATTTAGATTCCGGAGGCAATCAAATAATTAATATTGCTGATGACGTAGATCCAGAAGATCCTAATGGTGACAATTGGTATTATGACCCTGGCGGAGATCCATCAAAAATTAATGGTACCGAATCTAATGGTACAGGATCTCGTATTCAAGAGGGAGGTAAGTATCCTGATACTGAAGACCTTGACAGGTCAACTTTTTTGGATAAAACAAATGATTATTTTTCTTCTAGCTTTTTGCTAACAGATACTACTTATCTTGCAGGAATTACAAAAAATAATACAGGCCCTACTGGATGGAGACTTTTTAGGGTTCCTTTATCTGATTTTAAAAAGGTGCAAAATATTGAATGGAATGAAATTCGTTATGTTCGGTTGTCTATTACAGGTTTTGATCCACTAGTAGATTATCAGCCATTAAAAATTGCTAAAATGGAAATTGTAGGAAATGAATGGCAGGAAATGGGGATAATATCTCCAGATACAACATCTTCAATGGCAATATCTAATTCATCAAAAAATTTATTAAACTCGGATGATGAACCTCAATTTCAAGTTGCAGTTATAAATAATGAAGATAATGCTGACTATGTACCCCCTAAAGGTGTTAAGGGAGAATACGATAGGATTAATCAAATTGAATCAAAAGAGCAGTCATTAGCTCTGAAGTTTGCAAATTTACCAGCAAAACATACTGGGATAGCTCAAAAAACACTATATACTCTAAATGATAACCAAAAAAGGAGTTTCATGACATATGACTATATGAAAATGTATGTGCATGGAGATGAAAATAGTCAATGGATCAATTCTAGTCAAACTGATGTGGAAATTTTTCTTAGGTTTGGTCTAGCTGACGATTATTATCAAGTAACACAGCCGGTTTTCCCAGGCTGGGATGAAGATCAAAATCGTAATAGTTTTTTAATTCCGCTTGACTGGCTTACAAGTTTAAAACAAGCAGATACTGCTAAAATAAAAAAAGTCAAGGAAGATGATATAATTTTGGACTCACTAAATGTTAGAAAGTATTTATTTACTGATGAAGATGGTAATCTCAGTGGTAAAAAAGTAAAAATCGTTGGGCAACCTGCACTTAACCGGTTACAGTATTTTATGGTTGGGGTTAAAAATACGGGTGAAGAACCTATCAATGGAGAAATATGGTTAGACGAACTTCGTCTTAGCGGTATAAAGAAAGAAAAGGGAGTTGCAATGCGAGTTCAATCTAATTTTAAATTATCCGACCTTGGTTCTGCAAGTTTTATCTATAGTCGCCAAGATGCAGATTATCATCGATTGCAAGAGAGGTTATCAAAATCAAATAATAACTCTGAAAACTTTAACTTTAATGCAAAATTAGACTTACATCGATTTTTACCTAGGGCACTTGGTATTTCAATACCTTTAAACGGGTCAATCAGCCAAAATCTTAGTAAGCCTAAATATTTTTCAGGTGAGGATATATTAGTTGATCCAGATAATACTCCTGACTCGGTCATGATTTTAAGTAATACTGTGTCAATCAATACATCGCTTAGAAAAACTGGAAAATCAGATAATAGATTAATAAAGTATACCTTAGATAACTTGTCTATGAACTTTAGTGCTTCACAGTCCAGATCGTCAGATGTTACCTATAGTGAGAAATGGACAGAGTCGTATACTGGTAAAGTTGATTATAATCTGTCTTTTGGAAGGAACAACTATCTAAGACCTTTTTTGTGGTCAGAAAAAATACCACTAATTGGTAATGCTTTCAGTGAATTTCAATTGTATTATACACCAACATCATTTAAAACAGGATTAAATCTTAGTGAAAAATTAAATTGGAATGAAACCAGAGGAGGAAATAAGAGTCCCGAAACTTATAATTTTGGTTTAAATAGAACTTTAAATCTTGATTACAAATTAACTAATACATTAGCTAGCAAATACAGTTGGTCTGGACAAAGTAAATTAAATGAGTATCGAGGATATGCTTGGTTAGCCTTAAAAGAATTGGATCCAGGTTTAATTACTCAATCTTCTGAAACGTTTAATACAACATACAACCCCTCAATTATGAAATGGTTAAAACCTTCATTTAATTATACAGCAAGTTATCGATGGGCAGATGATTTAACTAGAGAAGGCCAAAATGTAAGCACTCAGTTAAGGTTTGGATCTAATTTTAATATAGTCCCTGCTCAAATTATTGAATTAGTTTATAAACCAAAGAATAACTCAAGGAATAGGTCTAAATCAAGATCAAGAAACACTAGGTCTAGATCAAGAAGCTCAGTTGTAAAAGAAAAAAAGGACGCTACAAATAAAAAGACATCATTAAATCCTTTACAATATGTACACGGGCTGGCAAAAAAAATAAATCCTATATCCCTAAGCTATACTGAAACTCTAAACAGATCTGCAAATCAAATTATCGGAGAAGTTCCGGTAGGATATAAATTTGGATGGTTACCAGATCACGGTCTCCAACAGTCCCAAGAAGTAGGAAGTAATCTAGGGACTTGGGATCATAAAAGAGATGGTTCCATTCGTAGTGGTATTAAATTGACTCGATCAATAAATATAAGTACAAACTTCGCCCAAAACTTTTCCACTACACGATCAAATACAGGAATTGAACAACTATCCATGACAAGAGATTTTTTTGCTTTTGGTGATCTTTTCAATAATGGTCTACCTTTCCCTGGTTGGAGTTTTAGGATGAGTGGATTGGAGAAATGGCCCATTATAAAATTTATTGCAAAATCAGCATCTCTTGAGCATGGTTACTCTGGAAAAGAGACGCGATCGTGGCAATTTGAAGATGGGGCACCAGAGCAAATGAGTTTTTCTAGTTTTGGAACTTTTGCAAAAGATTTTAAGGAAAATGAGCGTTCATCTAGGATTAGTCGTAACTTTTCTCCCTTAATAGGTATGAATATGACTTTACATAAAAATATTTCTGTAACTTTTAGGAATAATTTGAGTAAATCTAAAGATGAGTCTCCAACAGGACTTACAATTCAAAATGACAATAGCTATACATCAACTGGTACCTACACACATAGGGGTGGAATTAATATTCCCGTCCCTTTTTATGGTGATCTTAATCTTAATAATACAATGAGCTTTACATTAAACTTTGATTTAAATAAAAGTAAGGAAGAAAGGTCTGGTAACAAAAAAGACTTAGAAATCGGCTCATTTTCTGAGAGCTGGAAGGCTGGACTTCGCATGTCCTACCAATTTTCTACGAAAGTAAGTGGTGGTATTCGTTATGAGTATAGAGAAAGCGACACTAGGACTACCGGCAGAAAAATTGATCGAGATTTTGGTTTTGACGTGAATTTAGCAATATCAGGATAAAATGAAATTCATTATTTTTTTTATAATTCTTTTTTTTGGTTGTGGACCAGATGTACCAGACTTTGATGAAAATGCAGCGTTTAAACACTTATTAACACAATGTGAATTAGGGCCAAGAAACCCTGGATCTGAAGGTTACTATGCATGTCTTAAATATATGATAGAAGAATTTGAAAAATATGCTGATGAGGTAATTTTACAGGAATTTTCATATCAGGACCCAAGAATAAAGAAAAAAACCCATGAATTAACAAATGTAATCGCTAGATTCAATCCCAATGCAAATTTTCAGACTATGATCTCTTGTCATTGGGATACTAGACCAGTAGCGGATATGGAAGAGAATAGAAAAGATCGGAATCAGCCGATTATTGGGGCGAATGATGGTGCGTCAGGGGTAGCAGTAATATTAGAGCTAGCCAGAATTTTGGGAGAAAATAATCCCCAAGTTGGAGTGAATCTTGTAATGTTTGACGGAGAAGATTTAGGGATTCCTGGAGAAAATGAAACATATTGTCAAGGTTCTCGATTTTTTGCTAAGTATCCACCTATTCCGTTACCATATGAAGCTATCAATTTAGACATGGTTGGAGATAAACAGTTGCATTTACCTATTGAAAAGTATTCATTAGAGTTCCATCCTGAATTAGTTCGTTATTTATGGAAGCGTGCGGATGATTTAGGGCTTGATGCCTTTGACATGACACCTCAATACGCAATATATGATGATCACGTTCCACTTTATGAAATTGCTGGTATTCCAGCAATAGATTTGATTGATTTTAAGTACCCAAACCCTTATGCTAATTTTTGGCATACAATGGATGATGTTCCAGAAAATTGTAGCGCAGAGAGTTTAGGGCAAGTGGGGAGGTTAATGGTGGATTATATTTATTACAGGGATAATCAAAACTGGTGAGCTACTTTGTGAAGTATTTTTCGTTATCAAACATTTTTTTTGTAAAATTTATTTCATTAATGCTTTTTACATTTTTTTCGTGCGTTGAAACAGATCCAATCTATTTACCAAATCCTATATCAAATCCTACGTTCACTTTCATGCAAGATCAAAACACAGTATACTTTAGTGCTAACTTTGAAGAAGAATATCAAGAAGAAAAATTAGATAGCGCTTTTGTAAGATGGTATGGAAATGATATCAGTGGGAGCTTTGATATTATTGTACTTAATGACAGTGGTCTAAATGGAGATATCATTGCAGGAGATAATATTTTTTCCAGAAAAATTCAAAATAACTCCATTCCATCAAACCAAATTACAGATGCAGATACAAGTTTTTTATTTGCTCAATTCACAGCTATTTATGGTGAGGATAATTTTGTTGGCTTATTAGATTCAGCAAAAATTGGCAATTTTATACCTAAAATTGTTAATGTATTTGCTGATACTTTAATTTACCGACCAGAAGGTAGAAATATTAATCTTATTGAAGTAAAGGCAACGGTTTATGATGGTGATGGACTCGAAACGATTAAATGGGTTGGCTTTACATCATATAGCCTTAGGGATGATGAGACGATGAATAACGGGAATATGATTTATCTTTATGATGATGGGGGAACTGAAATTTTATATCCACCAGATTTCACTAGCGGGGATTCTATTAAAGGTGATGGCACCTACACCTTCAAGATTCCGATATACGGGAATGGGTTTGGAGATAATCCAAATGATGATACTACACGCACCGGATCTTTTCGTTGGAGATTTTCATCTCAAGATATCGCAAATGATTACAGTCAAATGGTAGACCATGTTATTGTCATTCAATAGTTTTATTTTTTTGATTTTCTTTCTTTCACAGGTCATGGCGCAATTTCATACACCTTTGAGATATTCACTTGAATCAGCATCTAATGATTCATTTTTAAAAGATGGGCTCAGTAGCAATATTGTAGCGGAAGTTCGATTGCTTGGAGACTCTCTTACCTGGTTGGGCACTGGGCAAGGTCTTGCTCTTCATGATGGAAGTAAAGTGTATTCCCATAAGGCAACTTCTGACTCTTTAGCTAATAACACCTTTACTAATTTAGTTCCGGTTGGTGGAATTCCATCTATTTCAGTAGACGGTCAAAAAATTGCAGTTTCATTTTCAGGAGATAACGGATCGATTCAGGTAGGTTATGGCCTTACTTTTGCAGATTTGTCAGACTATAATGACTCTTCTGCAATTAATTGGACTTATTTACAGCAGCCTGTAGATAATCCAGGAGAAGATACGCTTGTTCAGTTTTTTGGTGAAGGTAGTTTTCAAATGCTTCCCGTTACCGTAAGGGAAGCAAACGTAACTTATGATAGTCAATTATTGAATGATACCTTGTACACTGCAAGCTGGGCTGGAGGCTTGAGAAGATATCACATAAATGCAGGGTTCTGGGAGAATGTTCCTATGCCGATGGACTATCAAGATTCTTTATCCACGTGTGAAGGTTTTATTGATGATGGTCTTGGTAGGAAAATTAAACCAGGATATTATTTAAATCCAAGAGATCCAATTGATGGAGGAAACCACAATCACAAGGCTTTTTCAGTTTTATTAGTACCTAGCCCCGATCCTTCAATCTCAGATACAATATGGGTAGGTACCGCAAATGGCATTAATCGTGGAGAAATTATAAGAACGCGGGAGGAAGGTGCTGGACCAGGAGGGACTGATAAAATAACACGTTGTATTGAATGGGTTCATTATAAATTTCCAGAAGATGGACTTTCTGGTAATTTTGTAGTAGGTTTAGCAAAACAGGATTGGAATAACAGGACCACGATTTGGGCAGCAACTATGAATGCCGATTCTCAAGGAGAGACCAGAGGATTAAGTTATTCCCGAGATGGTGGTGTTACTTGGAAAAGTACTTTGATTGGGGAACGCATATACAATGTATTTGCACAAGATTCTCTGGTGCTAGCCTCAAGCCAATCTGGTTTGTGGAAAACCTTTGATGGAACAAATTGGGCACTTTTTGATCCTGCAATTGACAGAACATTTTTATCCCAGAGCCAAGTCCTAACTGATATTGTATACACTTCAGTATTAGACCAAAGAGACACTACAGAATTACTTTGGATTGGAACTTCAGATGGATTGGCCTTTTCATCAGACCTAAATGGTGACAATTGGACGATATTCCAAACGGAATATGATGCAGATCAATTCTATGCATACCCAAATCCATTTTCTCCTCAAAATCACAATCAGCTGGGTGGTGAAGGATATGTAAGATTTCATACCGGATTGATAGGAAACCAGTTAGTTAAACTTGAAATATTTAATTTTGCCATGGAAAAGGTTTATGATAGAGTGTACAGTTTAGACAGTTATATTGGAGCTCTTAAGTGGGATGGTCGTGACTTAAAAGGTAATTATGTTGGCAACGGAGTATATTTTATAAAAATGAACTATTCTAGCTCTGCAAACAAATCTCCACAAGATCATTGGAACAAATTAATAGTAATTAAATAATGCGTAATATTTTCTTGATAATTTTTATAATTTCGCCATTATTTAGCCAGGAATGGGCAGGGCGGCCCGGCGGATTTTTAAGAATGGGATTAACCGCTAGGTCAATTGCAATGGGTGGCGGTTTTACTGCAGAGTTAGATCAAAGTTTTCCTACATTCCATAATCCTGCCTGGTCGGCATTTCTTACGCAACGTCATTTTGGTTCTTCTTACTCAAATCTTACCTTAGATAGAAGGCTTGCTGCAACTAGTTTAGCTTTAGCTCTTCCACCAACAGCTGGCGTGGGCATCTCATGGATTTATGGAGGAGTTGGTAATATCCAAGGAAGATATACATCCGGTCAAAAGTCCACAGAAATGCAAACAGGTGAAAATGCCTTACTTATTACTTTTGCTCAAAGAATTGTTCCGTGGCTTTCTGTTGGAGCAAACTTTAAATTATTTAGATATGATTTACCCATCACAAAATCAGATCAAATTTCTGGAACAGGAATAGGGTTCGATGTTGGGCTGCTTTTTAAAACTGGAAAATTCACAACTTTTGGCTTGATGATACAAGATATAAACTCAAATTATCAATGGGATACGAATGAAATATATACTAAGGGCGGCCCCTATAAGGACATGTTCCCAATTATATTTAGATTTGGTTCTCGATATAAAAAAAATGACCTATCTGTTGTAGGAGATATAGGTTTTATAACCGATTCGATTACAAAACTTGCAAAAAATCAACATTTATTTTTTGGACTTCTTCCCAGGGTTGGGGTAGAGTATGGATTTCTTGAGCAATATTTTTTCCGTGGAGGTTTTGGTAATGGTAGGTTTGCTTTTGGTTTTGGATACGAATATGGATTATTCAAAACTAGTGATTCACACATTGATTATTCTTTTTCCCTAGATTGGGCTAGTCAGTCTTCGCATACGATTTCATATGCTTATAATTTTTAAATTATTCTTTTTA
>MDTE01012936.1_pt1 | contig 11450 bp, 10 predicted proteins | sample 811231 | NCBI WGS metagenome assembly MDTE01 (sample SAMN05326651, study PRJNA326480) | marine metagenome | isolation source: seawater | place: Indian Ocean: Red Sea | collected 2010
TCCAAAAATTACTCCATAGAAATGCATTTTGGGCTAAAGATAGAAAAATTAATGACCTTAGAAAATGTTTAGCTGGCAGTGACGTAATTGTTAGTATTTGGGTGGATAAAGAAATAGTAGGTTTTGGGAGGGCATTGTCAGATGGTATATACAGAGCAGTATTATGGGATATCGTTATTGATAATAGTCATCAAGGAAAAGGTTATGGCAAAATCATAGTGCAAAGCCTTTTAGATTCTTCAAAAGTTAAGCACGCAAAAAAAATATACTTAATGACCACAAATAAAAAATTGTTTTATTCACAATTGGACTTTAAAGAAGTTTCTTCGCAAAGTTTATTAATTAGAGAGATATGACTTGTTCAAAAATACTTCAAATCCAATTAATAATTAAGGATACTTTAAAGCCAAAAATTAATATTTTTAGGCTATGAATTCTCTATTATTAAAGACAATTTTAAAATCTTGAAATTTTCTTAGCTTTATCCAAGCTAAGAGTTTTCTACTAAATGTTAAAAATGAATGATCAAGAAACAAATCTTTTATAAATCCATTTAATCAAGGAGCCCAAAACAGGAACAGGTCCAAATGTAGGTCCACAAAAATCAAAATAATCCCTATGTTCTTTAATTAATCCATTTTCGCCAAATAATAAACGAGTAGTTCCAGGATAAATGAATTCTTTACCCATAATTTTTAAAACCATTGTCCATTCAACAAATCCACAATTTCCAGTTATGGAAATTGCATGAGTTTCTAAAAAAATATCATCACATCTTTTAACTAGCTTTTCTTGTGCTGCCACATAAGAATTTAAGCCATAAGTTTTTTGAGTTGGATCAATAAATAATACATCTTTGTTATAAAATTTTTCCCATTTTTTTAATGAAGGGGCATCTTCACCATAAGATTTAGAAAATAATTTTTTCAATTCATCTTCAGATATGGAAGTTTTCATAGAAAGAGATAATTATTAAAATAATAATTAATAAATAATCTTTTTGAGAACCTTAATAAACAGCTTTATATTAAAATTCTTTTAAAGTTTTCAAAATAGGAAAATAAATTGTAAAACCATTGAGAAATTTTAAAATTACTACATTTATGAATAAAATTAAGTTTTGAAAAATGAATTTTAATATCAAATATACTAGTAAGTTAAATTATTGGGATTTTTTACTTCTTTTAGCAATATTAATTTTTTTTATTCAGCATATATATTTCGGACAATATCATTTTCATGAATGTGATTCAGTAATTACTTTTGACTATTTGAACAATTCCTCCTTTGAGCAGATGAAGAAGCACATAATTATCACTTCACCACCAAATCTATTAAATATAAGATTACAAACTCTTTCTTTGAGCCAACAAATTAACTTTTTACCCTTAAAAAATTTTTTTAAATTACCTTATTTGACAACTTATACTCCAATAATGGGTCTATTATTCGGGAAATTTATAAATAACTCATTTGAGAAATTTTACCAAATTTGTACTTTAATAAATGCTTTAGCATTGTCTCTTAGCTCACTTTTTATATACAAGACTTGTTTAAAGCTGAATTATAAGAAATCAGTTAGTTTGTTTTCATCTTGCTGTCTACTAACTTTATATGCAACAAATTCATATTCATATCACTTAGGAAGTACTGTATGGTATATTTTTTCAATTTCTATAGGAATTTATTTAATAAATTGCGAAAATGCATTAGTCAAAGATTTATCATCCTTTCTTTTATTTTTTTTAAGTTATCCATATATCATATGGATATTTTGCGAAGAATTTACAAAAAGTTTATTTTTTTTAGTCTCGAATAAAGTCAGTTTTGAAAACTTAAAAAGTATATTTTTTAATATTTGCAAAAAAAGATTTTTTTCTATTATTGGTTTTTTTGCTGTTGTAACATTCTTTTTTCCTTTTAATTCGGGCTACAGATATGGTCCTGATTTAAGAGGTCTTTATTCCATATTCAGTTTAGAGCCGCTAAATAATCAAAATCAAATACTTCCAATTTTATTTTCCTTGACTATTTATTCTATCTGCTTATTCGGGGTAATTAAAAATAAAAATCATTTAAAAATTGCATTTCTTGATAATGATTATTTTGAAAAAATTAATAATTTATGCAAACAAAAAATTTATGTAAATACTATCTCTTTTTCTTTTCTAATAATTTTTGGGCTATTAGCTATATTTCAAAAACTGACATTTTCTACAACAAGACATTCCTTATTTATAATTCCAGCAATTCTAATTTTATTAGCATATGGTTTAGATGAACTAAGTAAACCTTTTAGTGATAAATTTCTAAAAAGATTAATTTCACCATTTCTTATAACCTTAATTACGATTTTCTTTATTACTTCAACTAATTCGACTTTTAAGAGAGTTGATGTATTAAAGCAAAATCACTTACCAAAAAATATTATGAATTTCGTCAAAAATATGGATGATAAGAATATAACAATGATTGAATGTTCTCCACATTATAAATATGCTGACTTTACCAAAAGTAATCTGAAATATGATCTAATAAAACCAAATAAGATTACAAAATTATATGATGCTGGGTATAAACTTTTTATAAGTCAAAGACCCAGCAGATACAATAATATTTTTTCAGAATATCTTTACAAAGAAAATCCAAAGGTTGGCGATGAAATATACATAGATAATGAGAAAGTCAAAATTACAATAGTGTCAAAGCCCTATATTTCTAAAACAAGTGTTTATTTCGATTCTTTAAATAAAAGTTCGGAATTTTTTAATTTATTTCATACGAAGCAAAAATTTAAAACTTTCTTAATCAATACCTTTTTTAAATCTAAAATAAATTCAAACAATAAAAATAACAAAATTATTAGAGATCGATATAATTTCTACTCCAAAACAACTGGAGAAGAATATCCATATTCACGACCTAATGATATTTGGCTCATACCTATTAAAGTTGAAAATTTATAATTATGTTTAATAGTTTGCAACAGCTAATTAAATTATTTCAAAGTTTGCAATTAAAGAATTGAAAAACATTTATAAATAATATCTATGAATTTAAATCTTTTAAAACTAAAAGAACTTTCTGCAAAAATAGGAAAAGATTCGAACCTAGTGCAATCTAGTGGAGGAAATACTTCAATTAAAGAGAATGGTGTTTTATGGATTAAAGCTTCAGGAAAAAAATTACGGGATGCTCTTAATAAAAATATATTTGTTGCTCTTGATTTAGAAAAATTAAAAATCAAATTTTCAGATCCCAAATATGAAGAGAATTTTGATAAAGAAAAACTTTGCGGATCTAATCTCAAATCTTCTATTGAAACTAGTTTGCATGCATTAATGCCATATTCTGTTGTTTTGCATACTCATCCTATAGATATAATAGCCTTATCAACGATGTCTAATAGTCGTGAAAAAATTGCAAAATTACTTCAGGGAATAGATTGGAAATGGGTTCCCTATAATCGCCCTGGTAAGCCACTTTCTCTTGAGGTTAATAAAATTTTCTCTAGTTCAATTAGAAATATTCCTAAAGTTTTAATTCTTGCAAATCATGGTTTAGTAGTTGGAGAGGATACTATTGAAAAAGCCGAAGAATTACAAAAAAATGTTATAGATAGATTACGTTTGATACCTCGCAAAATTAATTCACCAAATCACAGAAAACTAATAAAAATAATTAATTCAATACCTAATAGTCGATTACCTAAAGCTGAGGTTGTTCATACACTTGGTAATGATAATTGGAGTTTCAAACTTGCTCAACAAAATCCTCTTTACCCAGACCATATTGTTTTTTGTGGTGACAAGCCATGGATAATTGAGGAACCCAATCTTACAATTAAAAATAAAAGCTATGGAATTATAAAAAATGTAGGTTTGATCTTATGCGACAATGCAAATTCATCAGTTGAAGAAATGCTTGTTGCTCAAGCAGAAACCTTACTTAGAATACCTGTTAATAAAAAAGTCAATTTCTTAAGTAATAAAGACTGTAATGAATTAATAAATTGGGATGCTGAAAAATATCGACAAAATTTAATCCTAAAAGATTCTACTTAAATCAAATGCAAATTATAATACCCATGTCAGGTATAGGGAAAAGATTCCAAGACGCCGGTTACAAAATTCCTAAACCATTAATAGAGATTAATCAAAAGCCAATAATTGCTCATATTTTAGATATGTTTCCAGGTGAGACTAACTTCAAATTTATTTGCAATAGTGAACATCTAGAAAAAACAAATATGAAAAAAATATTAGGAAAATATTGCCCAAATGGAGAAGTTATCTCTATTGAACCTCACAAATTAGGCCCAGTTTATGCTGTTTCAAAAATTTTTGATTCTATAGATTCCAAATTACCAACAATAATAAACTACTGTGATTTTTGTTGCTATTGGAATTATGAATACTTTAAAAAATGGATAAATATTTGCAAACCTGATGGTTGCATTCCAGCTTATAAAGGATTCCATCCTCATTCTCTTAGAGGAAATAATTATGCCTTTATGCGCGTCAAAGATGGCTGGATGGAACAAATTAAAGAGAAAGAACCATTTACTAAAGATAAAATCAATGAATTTACTTCAAGTGGTACATATTATTTTGCAAATGGAAAATTAGTAAAAAAATTTTTCTCAGAATTAATTTCAAAAAACATTTCTATAAACAACGAATTTTATTGCAGCATGGTTTACAACCTAATGATTGAAAAAAACTTGAAAATCGCGGTATATGAATTACAACATTTTATGCAATGGGGTACTCCAGAAGATTTTTCTGAATACCTAAAATGGTCTAATATTTTTGAGGATCTAATTTCAAGAAAACACATATATCACAAAGAGTTCGAAGGTACAACATTGATACCATTAGCTGGTAAAGGTAATCGTTTTAAAAAGGAAAATTATAATTTACCTAAACCAATGATAAAAGTTTCAGGAAAACCAATGGTAATACAAGCTATAAGGAGTTTACCTAAAACTGAAAAAAACCATTTTATTGCTCTACAAAATTTAATAAAAACAGTAAATATAGAAAAAGTTTTGAGAAGAGAATATCCTAAATGCAAATTAACTATTTTGAAGGAAGAAAAATCCGGACAAGCAATGACATGCTTATCTGCAACAACTAATATTCAAAAAAATAGTAAGCTTACTATTAGCGCTTGTGACCATGGAGTTATTTATGATGAAAATAAATTCACTTCACTATTAAATAATGACAATATAGATATCATTATCTGGGTTACAAAAGGACATGCAAGTGCAATAAATAATCCCGAAATGTACGGTTGGGTTAAAGAAGTAGAAGGAAAAGTAAAAAAGATCTCAGTTAAAAAGCCATTAAATGATCCTAGTTCTGATCCAATTGTTATTGGAACTTTCACTTTTAAAAATGAATCCTTTTTTAATAAATCTGCTCAGAATCTTATTAAAAGAAATGAAAAAATAAACGGAGAGTTTTACGTTGATAGCTGTATCAATGATGCAATATCATTAGGTTATAAATGTCATGTTTTTTATGTAAATCATTATTTATGCTGGGGAACACCAAATGATTTAAAAACATTTGAATATTGGCAATCTTGTTTTCATAAATATCATAATCATCCCTATGCTTATGAACTAGATATATTTAAACTTAATAGCCAAAATAACTCTTATCCAGAGCATATCCAAGAAATAAATCCTGCTTTTTTAAATATTTGATTTGATAAATTTCTAATAAAATTATTATCTATTAACTAAAAAATATCTTAAAAAATATTAACTTTGAAACTGATGTGGTAAATTCCTTTAGCTTTTAATTAAGAATATATAAAAAATAAAATATTTTAATTTATAAAATTTAGTAGTATTAGAATAAAAAAAATTTTAGCTTTGATAAAACTTTCTGTTGTTATTCCTTGCTTTAATGAAGAAGAAAACATACCGGTTATTCTGAATAATTTTGAAAAAATTATACATAGAGATGATATTGAGATAATTTTTGTAGATAATGGATCTACTGATAATACTTATTCTTTATTAAAGAAAATAATCCCTAAATACAAATTTGCGAGATTTGAGAGAATAAAAGTCAATATAGGTTATGGACATGGAATTTTATTTGGATTAAAAAAAGCTAAAGGTATATATTTAGGTTGGACTCATGCAGATATGCAAACTAGTCCAAAAGATGTTTTAAAAGGATTAGAGATAATTGAAAAAAGTAAAAAGTTAGACAGAATTTATGTCAAAGGAGTGAGGGAGGGTAGAAACATCTCTGATCAATTTTTTTCTATTGGTATGGCCATAATTGAAAGTATATTCTTAGGTAAAGTTTTTTGGGATATCAATGCTCAACCAAATATTTTTTCAAGAGATTTAGTTGATACCTTTAACAAAGCTCCGAATGATTTTTCTTTTGATTTGTATTATTATTTTATCGCATTAAAGTATAATTATAAGATTATTCGTTTTAAAGTAAAATTTAAAAATAGATTATTTGGTCAATCAAAATGGAATTTAAATTGGCAATCAAAATTTAAATTTATTTTTAGAACTTTTATTTTCACTTTTCACTTAAAACATTTTTTAAAAAAAAATAATTTTCTTTAATTCATCTCCAAAGGACTATAATTCATGATTATTGTTCAGCACAGAAGAAACACTATTAATTTATTAAAAGAAACACCAGTTAAGTTTGGAGTAGAAGTTGATATAAGAAGTTATGGAGACAAATTAATAATTCATCATGATCCCTTTATAAACAAAGTTTACTTCGAAGATTGGATAAAAGAATACAAGCACAGTCTATTAGTCCTTAATGTAAAAGAAGAGGGTCTAGAAAAGCATTTAATAAGTCTAATGCAATTAAATAAAATAGAAAATTTCTTTTTTCTTGACCAATCTTTCCCTTTTTTAATAAAAACTATTATGAATGGTGAATCAAGAACGGCAGTAAGGATCTCAGAATATGAATCGATAAATACTGCACTATCTTTAGCAGGAAAAGCTTCATGGGTCTGGGTAGATATTTTTAAAAAATTTCCATTAGATAAAGAAAGTTATTTAAAATTAAAAAAGGCCAACTTCAATTTGTGTTTAGTATCACCAGAACTTCAAGGCCATTCAATAAATAATTTAAAAAATTTTCAAAAAGAAATTAAAAATCAAAATATTATTTTTGAGGCAGTTTGTACTAAGTATCCAGATTTATGGTTAGATGGTAAATAATGAATATTTTTTGATAAATAATTTGAGAAATTGATTATGTCGCTAAATAGAATCAATTTATTTGCACAAAATACAATAGAAGAAAATCGTTTACTTTCTGAATTACACAGCTCCAAAATTTTTTTATATGGATTAATTATAAGATTAATTTTCATTATTTTTTGTTTCCCTTTAACTCAGAAAATTTGGTTTTTAGATTTTATTAATAATAGTTTTGAATCTTTTGGATTTGATCCTTGGACAAAACATATCAATCTAGGAGGAGATAGTCTCGCATTTCCTTACGGATTTATGATGTATATAATTTATTCTCCATTAACTTTTATAGGATGGTTGATTGATCAATATTTTGATTTCACGTATTTTTCAAAGATTGGTTTAGCAATTACTAATCTTATTTTTGATTATGGAATCCTCTTAGGTATTGCTTTTTTAATAAAAAAATATTCGCCAAAGCTGTTATTAATTTTATATTGGTTTTCGCCACTGGTTTTATATATTTTTTATTGGCATGGTCAACTAGATGGATTTCCCGTTTTCCTATTAGTTTGGGGAATAGTTCTACTGCAGAAAAAGAAACCTTATACATCAGGCATTCTTTTAGGGATAGCTATTTCATCAAAAATAAGCATGTTTTTAGCATTTCCTTTTATCACCATTTATTTATGTCGTAGCCGAAGAATAAAAAATTTGTTAAGACCTTTTTTATTATCGACAATTTTTACTACGAGCTTATGCTTTTTGCCATTTTCATACTCTTCAGCATTTAACAATATGGTTCTAAGAACCCCAGAATCAGAAAAACTATTTTCAGTATTTTTGGATTATGGTAGTAACCTTAAATTATTTTTGTTGCCTACAGTATATGTCTTGTCACTGTATCTTGTTTGGAGATTAGAAAAGATAACACTAGATCTATTTTTAATATCAGTTGGACTAGGATTCTTTGTACTTTTGCTGCTATTGCCCCCAGCTCCTGGATGGTTTTTATGGGTAATACCATTTCTTGTTTTCTATCAAATGAGAGCTCAGCAAGATTATTTATTAACTTCGCTTCCTTTTTACTTTATATATATGATTTATAATTTATTGTACTCAAGTGGAGCTGATATACATTTTTTTGATTTAAATACTAGCCAACCAATATCAAACTATTTTGAAATAAAAGACTTTAAAATTAAATCAATTTTTTTCACCTGTTTACAAGCTACTGGATTATTAGTTTGTGTAAGAATGTATTTATATGGAATTATAAGAAATAATTATTATCAAAGTTTCAAAAGAAAATTGGGTATTGCTATAGTAGGTAACCAAGTTGACAAGTCTGATATCGTAATAAATTCTTTCGAGAATACATTTGGTAGAGATACAATTACGAATTTAAATGTCTCCGATTACTTTAGATGGGACAAAAACCATCCAATGCGAAAATCCAAAACACTGCTGCATCCTATTGCATATAATCTAAGTCGTTTAACAAGTGATACATTTAAACTTGCTGAGGGTAAATCAATTCTAATAAATAGCAAAAGCAATATCGAATATAACAAAAAAATTAAAAGTAAAGAAATCATCATAGTAAATGGATTACATAGTCTTTACATAAAACGATTAAGAGAAAGATTAGATTTAAAAATTTACTATGAAATAGATGAAAATTTAAAAGGATATTTGATAAGTAAAAAACAAAAATTTAATTTGTTGGATATAAAGACTATGCAAGAAAAAAAAGACTATCAAACATATATTTCAAGTCAACAAAACTTTTCAGATATAGCTTTTAGATTAGAACCTGTAAATTTAAATCTTTTAAAAGAGTTTAAAGAAGATAAAAGTTGTCCAAAACTAAAGCTAACAGTCACCATGGCAAATGGATTTTTTCATGAAGAACTTGTTAATAAATTAATCAGTTTGTGTGGAATGCATATAGATGTAGAACAATCTCCACATTTCGATAAAATTAAACTTTCTTTTGAGGGAGAGGCTAATTCAGAAGATGTGAAGCAAATTGCAAGCATTTTAGTTCCAAATTTAGAAGATTTAGTTAATTCTGAACCGCTCTGGGAAGATGGATACAAAGGTTTAATCCAAATAATAATCCTTGTTCATGTTGCGGATATTTTACATAAAAGAGGGGTCTGATTATGTTGCAAAAACTAAATAAATCAATCGTACTAAATAAACCAGATGCAATTATATTCGATACTGATAATACTCTTTATGAATATAATCCAGCCAATAAAAAGGCAGAAGAAGCAGTTGAGATGAAAGTTAAGAATCTTTTAGGTATAAGTTCAGATTTATTTCACTCTACATACAATAAATCTAAAATCGAAGTCAAAAAACAGCTCGGGGCAACTGCCAGTAGTCATAGCAGACTACTATATTTTCAGAAATTTCTTGAAATTTTAGGATATAAGGCACAACTCATGACAGCTCTCGATTTAGAGCAAACTTTTTGGCGAACTTATCTAGCTAACTCCCCGCTATTCCCAGGAGTCCGAGAATTACTTTTTGAACTAAGAAATAAAAAAATTGCAATAGCGATAGTTACTGATTTGAACTCCCATATTCAAATGCGTAAGTTAACTTATTTTCAACTACAAGAAACATTTGATGCTTTTGTAACTTCAGAAGAAGTTGGAGCTGACAAGCCAGATCCTAAAAACTTCTATCTTGTTCTAAATAAATTAGGAATGAATGTTGATAATAACATTTGGATGGTAGGAGACAATCCCAGAACAGATATTATTGGTGGAAGAAGTATTGGAGCAGTCACATTCCAAAGAATAAATAATGATGATGAGATAGGTGATGGAGAATTTATGCCAGACTTTACTTTTACCAAATTTACTGATTTGCAAAATTTAGTTATAAAAACTATAGATTAATATCAATCTTCTGAGAAAAAAGTTCAAAAAAAAGATCAGTTTGATTTATAAATTTTTAAAGTTAAATGTATAAATAATATCCCACATATTCTCATATTCATTTACATGGACAATAGATAATTTATCTACATTCAATATATTGTTTGGTGAAGGAAGAATAGTTAATAAATGTTCTTTTACAGAATTTTCATGATTTCCGTAACTTAAGCTTATGTGAGGATTAAATGTCTTATTTAAATTAAATTTTTTTATATGAGCAATTTTCTTCCTTAGATCTATTAGTTTATGTGAGTTTTCTATAGAAATATAAAAAGATTCATAAAATTGATTTTTATATTTATAACCTTTCGATTCAACTTTGAAAGAATTATTCTCCTTGCATAATAGACCAATTTGTTTTATTTGATTCTGGGTAAACGTATTAAATGGACCGGCTAATGTAAGATGTAAATCAAAAAAAGGACTTCCCAAAAATTGCTGAGCAGTATTTTTTAAATCAATGAGATTTATAGAATCATTTTGAGAAAACTCTGCCCAAATCCAAAATGCTTCTCTGAGCTTGTCCAAAATTTTAATTAATAGTAAATCTTATTAAATTATTAACTCGTAAGTTAATCATAAGCGGATGAAGAGATTCGAACTCTCGACATTCTCCTTGGCAAGGAGATGCTCTACCACTGAGCTACATCCGCAAGACAATGTTATTTTATCTCAAAGAAGGTATCAATGATAGAAATAATTAATTTTTTTCAACTAATTTAAAATTTTAATTAAAGATCCCATCTCAATTGCTTGTAATGCATAGTTCCAACCAAGATTATTCTTAATCCCTGCTCTTTCTAAAGCCTGCTGCATAGTATCAGTAGTTAAAACCCCAAAAATTATTGGTACATTATTGTCATTTGAAACTTTCGAGATACCTTTGCTAGCCTCGGATATAACTACATCATAGTGAGAAGTTTCTCCACGGATAACAGCTCCAAGAGCAATTACAACATCATAACTCTTTTTTTTCATGAGAGTCTTGGCTGCAATAGGTAATTCGAATGAACCCGGTACCCAAACTATATCCACTTGATTACTAGATTCAGAAGTATCTAGACCATGTCTTTTAAGACAATCAAGACAACCAGATAGAATTTTGTTTGTAATTAAATCATTAAATCTTGCAATTACGATTCCTACTTTTAACGTAGATGCATTAATAAAAGACCCCTCAAAAATAGACATTAAATTTTACTCCGGTATATTAATAGACTCTCATGAAAAGGTGTTAAGTTCAAACTAACGAAGAAACAATTCCTGTAACAAAAACCAAAACAACCCATACAGCA
>MDTE01152627.1_pt1 | contig 11450 bp, 10 predicted proteins | sample 811231 | NCBI WGS metagenome assembly MDTE01 (sample SAMN05326651, study PRJNA326480) | marine metagenome | isolation source: seawater | place: Indian Ocean: Red Sea | collected 2010
AGAACAGGCTCTCTTCACTGGATGACTTTTGGTTTAGCATGTTGTGCGGTGGAAATGATGCAAACCTCTATGCCAAGATACGATCTAGAGAGATTTGGTGCAGCACCTAGAGCTTCACCAAGGCAATCTGATGTAATGATTGTTGCAGGTACTTTAACAAACAAAATGGCTGCACCATTAAGAAAAGTTTACGATCAAATGCCAGAACCAAGATATGTAATATCCATGGGTAGCTGTGCTAATGGTGGGGGATACTATCACTATTCTTATTCAGTTGTTAGAGGTTGTGACAGAATTGTTCCGGTAGATATATATGTGCCAGGTTGCCCACCTTCCGCAGAGTCTTTGCTTTACGGAATCCTTCAACTTCAAAAAAAAATTAGAAGAGAAGGTACTCAGAAAAGATAAATTTTATAATGAATTTGGTAGATTTAAATAAACTGATAAACTCAGAACTTACAAGTAAAATTTTAAGATCTGATATTCAAAACGATGAAATTTTGATTAATGTAGGAGTTGAGAATTTATATTCAACACTTTTGTTTTTAAAGACAGATGAAAATTGCAAATTTAAACAATTAATTGATATTCTTGGAGTCGATTATCCAAATTCTGAAAACAGATTTAAAATATATTATTTACTTCTTAGTCATGAAAAAAACTTAAGAGCAAAGGTATTAATTAGTTTTCATGTAGAAGAAAAAATTCCCTCGATAACAAAACTCTATCCTTCAGCTAACTGGATGGAGAGAGAAGTTTTTGACATGTATGGAATTAAATTCAAGAACCATCCTGATATGAGAAGAATATTAACAGATTATGGTTTTGTTGGACATCCGCTTAGAAAAGATTTTCCTCTCACAGGTTTTAACGAGGTTAGATACAGCGAAAAAAATAAAAAAGTTATTTACGAACCTGTGAAGCTAGAACAGGATTACAGAAATTTTGATTTTGAAAGTCCCTGGGAAGGTACAAAATATCTTGAAGAAGCTAAAAAAAAAATAAAAAAAGATGAGTAAACAAAAAAAAACATTAAATTTAAACTTTGGACCACAACATCCAGCTGCCCATGGAGTCCTAAGACTTATTTTAGAATTGGATGGGGAGTTGGTAGAAAAAGCTGACCCACATATTGGTTTGCTTCACAGAGGGACTGAAAAATTAATTGAACACAAAACCTACACCCAAGCTTTACCTTATTTTGATAGATTAGATTATGTTGCTCCTATGAACCAAGAACATGCTTTTGCGCTAGCAACTGAAAAATTGTTGAAAATAGAAGTTCCTATTAGAGCACAGTTTTTAAGAGTAATTTTTTGTGAAATAGGAAGGATATTAAGCCACTTGCTGAATATAACGACACAAGCTTTAGACGTTGGAGCCTTAACTCCTTCATTGTGGGGTTTTGAAGAAAGAGAAACTCTAATGACTTTTTACGAAAGAGCTTCTGGTTCTAGATTGCACGCAAACTACTTTAGAACTGGCGGAGTTCACCAAGACGTTCCTAAAAACCTTTTAGATGATATTAGTAAGTTTTGTGAAAAATTTCCAAAAATAATTGACGATTTAGAAAATCTTCTGACGGATAATAGAATTTTTAAACAAAGAAATATAGAAATTGGAGTTGTAACAAAAGAGGAGGCTGTTGCCCATAGTTTTTCAGGAGTTATGATTAGAGGGTCAGGTATAGCTTGGGATCTAAGAAAATCTCAGCCGTACGAGTGTTATGAAGAGTTAGATTTTAAGATTCCTGTTGGAAAGAACGGCGATTGTTATGACAGATATCTTTGCAGAATGGAAGAAATGAGAGAAAGCGTAAAAATAATAAAACAATGTTTGAAAAAAATTCCAGTTGGTCCAATAAAAAATATTGATAATAAGATTTCCCCACCAAAAAAAGACGAGCTTAAACAGTCAATGGAGGCTCTAATTCACCATTTTAAACTGTTTACCGAAGGCTACAGAGTTCCAAAAGGTGAAGTTTATTCGGCGGTAGAGGCACCCAAAGGAGAATTTGGAGTTTATTTGATATCAGATGGAAGTAATAGACCTTACAGATGCAAAATTAGAGCACCAGGGTTTTCTCACTTGCAAGCAATGGATTATTTAATACGCGGGCATATGTTAGCCGATGTTCCCGCTGTTTTAGGGTCAATGGATATTGTTTTTGGAGAGGTAGATAGATGAGCGTTAAAAAAGTGCACGATCAACAACCAGAAAGTTTTGAGTTTTCCAAAGAGAACTTAGAGGCAGCTAAAAATATATTAAAAAAATACCCTGAAAAAAATAAAAAAAGTGCGGTAATGCCTCTATTATATTTAGCTCAAGAACAGAACAATAACTGGATACCGTTAGCGGCCCTTAAATACATCGGTAACTTTTTATCCATTCCCTACATAAAAGTTTATGAAATTGCTACGTTTTATACCATGTATAATTTGGCTCCAGTAGGAAAGTATTTTGTACAAGTTTGTACTACAAGTCCCTGTTTATTAAGAGGAGCAGGTGAGATTGTAAGAACGTGTCAAAAAAAAATATCTAAAAATCAAAAAGAAATTTCGGAAAACGGAATGTGCTCATGGACTGAAGTAGAATGTTTAGGCGCTTGTGTAAACGCGCCTATGATTCAAGTAAACAATGATTATTACGAAGATCTAGACAAAAACAGCATTGAAAAAATACTTGATTCATTTTTAGAAGATAAGCCTTTAAAACCAGGATCTTTCAGAAACAGAAAAGGAAGCGCTCCGGAAGAAAATAAAAACAATGGGATGATTGATGCTTAAAGAAGAAGATAGAATTTTTAAAAATTTGTACAACAAATATGGTTGGAATCTTGGAGATTCTTTAAAAAGAAATGATTGGTCTAATACTGATGAAATAATCTCAAAAGGAAGGGAATGGATTGTTAATGAGATCAAAATATCTGAATTAAGAGGAAGAGGAGGAGCTGGGTTTCCGACTGGTGTAAAATGGTCATTTGCTCCTAAAAAATTAGGTTCGAGACCTCACTATTTAGTAATTAATGCTGACGAATCAGAACCAGGAACTTGCAAAGACAGAGATATACTTAGGTTTGAACCACAGAAGTTAATAGAAGGTTGTTTAATATCCTCTTTTGCTGTTAATGCACACACTTGTTATATCTATATCAGAGGAGAATATTTTAATGAGGGCCAAAGACTTCAGAAAGCTATAGACGAAGCTTATGAAAAAAAATTAATTGGAAAAAATGCGTGTAATTCAGGGTGGGATTTTGACATTTATATTCATTATGGTGCTGGAGCTTATATTTGTGGTGAAGAAACAGCATTGCTTGAAAGTTTGGAGGGTAACAAAGGCCAGCCTAGATTAAAACCACCATTTCCTGCTCTCGTAGGTTTGTATGGATGCCCAACAATAGTAAATAATGTTGAAACAATTGCAGTTGTACCAACCATTTTAAGAAAAGGTGGAAAATGGTTTGCATCAATTGGACGTCCAAAAAATACCGGGACAAAAATATTTTGCATTTCAGGAAATGTAAACAAACCATGCAATGTTGAAGAAGAAATGGGCGTTCCTTTAAAATTTCTTATAGAAAAATATGCTGGAGGCGTCATTGGCGGTTGGCAAAACTTACAAGCCGTTATACCCGGAGGTTCTTCAATGCCACTTATTCCAAAAGATATTTGCGAAACAATAAAAATGGATTTTGATTCTTTGATAGCAGCTAAAAGTGGTCTTGGTACAGCAGGAATTATTGTGATCAACAAAGATCAAGATATTGTTAAATGCATGGCAAGAATAGCAAAATTTTACAAACACGAAAGTTGCGGACAATGCACTCCTTGCAGAGAAGGATCGGGTTGGATGTGGAGAATCTTGGAAAGAGCAGCAAAAGGTGAAGCTACGAAGGAGGATATTAAGTTGTTATCTGAAGTAACAAAGCAGATTGAAGGACATACAATATGTGCCTTTGGAGAAGGTTCCGCTTGGCCTGTTCAAGGACTTCTAAGACACTTTAGAAAGGAAATTGACAAAAGATGTTTTTCTGAACCTTTAATTAAAAAGAAAAGAAAAATACCATATCTCGTTGACCAACATTTGTTAGAAAATAAAGATGCCTAAAATAAAAATAAATAATAAAGAAGTTGAATTTGAAAACGGTATGACGGTTTTGCAGGCATGTGAAATTGCTGGGGCGGAAATTCCTAGATTTTGTTATCACGAACGTCTTTCTATTGCTGGAAACTGTAGAATGTGTTTGGTTGAAATGGAAAAATCTCCAAAACCTATTGCTTCTTGTGCTATGCCAGCAGCTGAGGGAATGAACATCAAAACTAATACTAAAATGGTAGAAAAAGCTAGAAAGGGAGTTATGGAATTCCTTTTGGCAAACCATCCTTTAGATTGTCCAGTTTGTGACCAAGGCGGTGAATGTGACTTACAAGATCAATCACTATATTACGGTTTCGACAAATCTAGATTTAAAGAGAATAAGAGAGAAGTCGAGGATAAATACATGGGTCCACTGATAAAAACACAAATGACAAGATGCATTCACTGCACAAGGTGCATTAGATTTGCAACTGAAATCGCAGGAGTATCAGAGTTAGGAGCTATTGGAAGAGGGGAAGATATGCAAATAACTACCTACTTAGAAAAATCAATGGAATCAGAACTGTCTGGAAATGTAATTGACCTTTGTCCAGTTGGAGCTTTGACATCGAAACCTTATGCTTTTGAAGCAAGACCTTGGGAGTTAAAAAAAACTGAAAGCATCGATGTAATGGATGCTGTGGGTTCAAATGTTAGAATAGATTCTTACGGTTGGGAGGTTAAAAGAGTATTACCAAGGTTAAACAATAATATTAATGAGGAATGGATATCAGATAAAACAAGATTTGCTTGTGACGGATTGTTAAAACAAAGACTAGACAAACCCTATAAAAGAGAAAATAACAAGCTCGTAGAAACAAATTGGGATGATGTTATAGATTTAGTATCATCAAAAATCAAAGAAACTAATCCCAAATTTATAGCTGGGCATGTAGGCGATATGTCGAGCCTGGAAACAATAAACTCGTTTAAAACTCTCCTTAATTCTGTGGGTTCAAATAATTATGATTTTAGAGAAAGATTTTTTTATATAAATGATAAAAATAAAACAAATTATATTTTTAATACTTCTATTAACAGAATTGAAGAAAGTGACTTTATACTTTTAATTGGAACAAACCCGAGAACAGAGGCCACAATTCTTAACGCACGAATAAGAAAAACATTTTTATCAAAAAAAATACCAATTTTCTCCATAGGTTCACCAGGTGACCTAACTTATGATTATAAAGTTGTTGGTAATAACACCGAAGATATAAAAAAAATTCTAGAAGGCGAAAGCAAAATTAAGTCAATCTTTCTTAAATCAAAAAGACCAATGATCATAATAGGAGAGTCAGCTCTTTCACTAAAATCAGGAAAGTTTATTTTAGAAAGTTTAAAAAAGTTTCTCCTCGAAAACAATTTTATCAATGAAGAATGGAACGCGTTAAATATTTTGTCTAAAAACGCCTCTACAGTAGGTGCGATAGATCTTAATTTTTTCATGAAGGAAAACAGTTTTTTTCAAAAACTAAAAAACAATGAATTTAATTTATTATATTTTGTTGGATCAGACAATTTAACCTTTGTTAAAAAAAACGAGTTTATTATTTATCAAGGAAGTCATGGAGACAAAACAGCTCAAATAGCGGATATCATTCTGCCTAGTCCTGCGTATACCGAGCAGGATGGTTTGTTTATTAACTTAGAAGGAAGATTACAAAAGTGTTTAAAAGCTAGCTATCCACCAGGTTCATCAAAAGAGGATTGGAAAATTTTTAATTTAATAAGCAAGAAATTAAAAAATGATTTTATATTTAAAAATTTTCGAGAATTGAGGAATGATACAATAAAGAAAATCAAGAATCATTCTGATTATGATTTGTTGCCAAAAATAAATCCAAGCTCAATTAAATTTGAAGATTCTGAATTCTTTAATGAAAACATGGAAATAGATCAATTTGATTATTATTTTAGTAACGCAATAGCTCGTTCATCAAAGACTATGAGCGATTGTAAAATTGCAAGAAGCAGCAACTCTAAAAAATAGAAGTTTATTATGAATTATTTAAATATTTTTTTTAATGAAATTTTTAAAATTTTATTATTATTAATTCCAATATTAGTTTCTGTCGCCATAATAGTTTGGTTTGACAGAAGGGTTTGGGGCTTTGTTCAAAAACGAAAAGGCCCCAATGTTGTTGGTCCGTTTGGTTTACTACAAACATTGGCCGATGCTTTAAAATATATCTTTAAGGAAATAATTATACCTGCTAGCGCAAATAAAATAGTATTTATATTAGCTCCAGTAATAACAATGACGCTAGCTTTATCTGCATGGGCCGTAATACCTTTAAGCGAAAAATTATTTATTTCAGATATCAATGTAGGAATACTTTACATCTTTGCAATTTCTTCACTTGGTGTTTATGGAATAATCATGGGAGGCTGGGCTTCCAATTCAAAATATCCTTTTTTAGGAGCTATAAGATCAGCTGCACAAATGGTTTCTTACGAGGTTTCAATTGGTATAATAATTATAAATGTTTTGCTCTGCGTTGGATCTTTGAACTTAAAAGATATTGTTTTAGCGCAAAAAAACTTGTGGTTTATTGTTCCTTTGTTTCCCATGTTTGTAATTTATTTTATATCTGCTTTAGCAGAAACAAATAGACCTCCTTTTGATTTACCAGAAGCCGAAGCAGAATTAGTTGCTGGGTACCAAACGGAATATTCTGGAATGATGTATGCAATGTTTTGGTTGGGGGAATATGCAAATATTCTATTAATGTGTGCATTGGGATCTATACTTTTTCTTGGAGGTTGGTTGTCACCTGTTGATATTTATCCATTCAATATAATTCCAGGCGCATTCTGGATGATATTTAAAATACTAATATTATTTTTTATGTTTGCTCTTATAAAAGCAATAGTTCCTAGATATAGATATGATCAACTCATGAGACTTGGATGGAAAGTTTTTTTACCTTTTTCTTTAGTGTACGTAGTTTTAACCGCAAGTTTTTTGGTTTACTTTGATTTGTTACCCAATAAAGGATTTTAATGAAGTTAAATAGATTTTTTAAAATTATATTTTTATCAGAGTTTATTAAGGCGATAATAATTGCAATTGTAGAAATTTTTAAAAAAAAGAAAACAATTAACTACCCTTTTGAAAAAGGAAGCATCAGTCCAAGATTCAGAGGAGAACATGCTTTAAGAAGATATCCTAATGGTGAAGAGAGATGTATAGCTTGCAAATTATGCGAGGCAGTTTGTCCGGCTCAAGCAATAACAATTGAATCAGAAGAAAGGTCAGATGGAAGCAGAAAAACAACAAAATATGATATTGATATGCTCAAATGCATTTATTGTGGTCTGTGTGAAGAATCATGTCCTGTAGATGCCATTGTACAAGGACCAAATTTTGAATTTGCGACAGAAACAAGAGAAGAACTTTATTACAATAAAGAAAAATTGTTGGACAACGGCGACAGATGGGAATCTGTTTTGTCTCAAAACATAAAACTTGATAAGCCATACAGATAATCAATGATTGCACACGCTATATTTTTTTATTTTTTTTCAATAATTGCAATTTTATCTGCAATTATGGTTGTTGTTTCAAGAAACACAGTGCATGCAGTCTTTTTTCTTATTCTAGATTTTATATCTATTGGATGTCTTTTTATTATGGTAGGAGCTGAATTTTTAGGAATGATGATGCTTATCGTTTATGTAGGTGCCGTAGCAGTTTTATTCTTATTTGTTGTCATGATAATGAATGTTGCAGAACAGAAGCTTTCCTGGTTCCGAGGCTCAAGAAAATCAAACCATATTCCTATAGGTCTGGTCATAGGTTTTGTGATTTTATTAGAGTTAATTGTTGTAGTTGGTGGCTGGAAATACAAGAGCTCTTTTTTGGAAACTCAATCTTTAACTTTCGACAAAGAGCTTACTAACACGCATCTTATAGGAAATGTTATGTACACAGAATATATACACTTGTTTCAAATTTCAGGAATTATTTTACTACTATCTATGATTGGAGCCATTGTTTTAACTTATAGGAAACGTGAAGGAGTTAAAAGACAAAGCTATTTTACACAAGTCTCAAGAGAACGTGAGGATTCAGTGAAGTTAGTAGATGTTAATTTTAAAGAAGGGGTAAGACTAGATGATTGAAATTGGCTTGGGACACTATTTAGTTCTTGGTGCGGTTATTTTCTCTTTGGGCATGATTGGAATATTCTTAAACAGAAAAAACGTAATAGTTATTTTAATGTCAATAGAACTTATTTTATTGGCGGTTAATATAAACCTAGTTTCTTTTTCTATTTTCCTTCAGGATATTGTCGGTCAAATTTTTACAATGTTGATATTAACGGTGGCTGCCGCTGAGGCTGCAATAGGATTGGCTATTATTGTTGTTTATTATAGGAACAAAGGTTCAATTAGAGTTGAAGAAATCAATCAGATGAAAGGTTAAATGGAATACGCTGTAATTTTTTTACCACTTTTTGGTTCGATTCTTGGATACATATCAAAGTATTTAGGTAATTTATTTCCTATATTAATTACAACTTTATTCATTTTTATATCTTCAGTTTTATCAATTTTAATTTTCTACAATGGAATAGTAAATGACAATTATGGAAATTATTTAATCTATGAATGGGTAAATTCAGGAAATTTTGTTGCTAACTGGTCTGTCAATATAGATCCGTTAAGCTCGATAATGCTTGTTGTAGTTTCTTCGATTTCTTTTCTAGTTCATTTTTATTCTATCGGATATATGAGGCACGATCCGCACAAGCCTAGATTTATGTCCTATCTTTCTCTTTTTACTTTCTCCATGATGGTATTGGTAGTTTCAGATAATTTTTTACAATTATTTTTTGGTTGGGAAGGTGTTGGTCTCTGCTCATACTTACTCATAGGTTTTTGGTACAAAAAAAAATCTGCAAATCAAGCAGCTATAAAGGCTTTTTTAGTAAATAGGGTTGGAGATTTTGGATTTGCAATAGGTATTTTTTTAATTTTTTTATTTTTTGGAACAATAAATTACGAGGAAGTTTTTCAGTCCGTTCCTAGTTTTTCTTCAAAGCAAATTAATTTCTTAGGAATAAATGCCAATTTGATTACCGTTATCTGTCTATTTTTGTTTCTGGGAGCAATGGGTAAGTCAGCTCAACTTTTTTTACATACATGGCTTCCTGATGCTATGGAAGGGCCAACGCCAGTTTCAGCTTTAATTCACGCAGCGACAATGGTAACAGCCGGTGTATTTTTGGTGGTGAGATGCTCTCCAATTTTTGAATATTCACAATTTGCGCTTAATTTTGTAACCATAATAGGAATGGCAACAGCGTTCTTTGCGGCTACAATTGCTTTGGTTCAGAATGATATTAAAAGAATTATTGCTTATTCAACCTGCAGCCAGCTAGGATACATGTTTTTTGCAGCGGGAGTTGGAGCTTATCATGTAGCAATTTTTCATTTGTTTACGCATGCTTTTTTTAAAGCTTTGCTGTTTTTGGGTTCGGGATCAGTCATACATTCATTAAATGACGAACAGGACATAAGGAACATGGGAGGGTTGTGGAAAAAAATGCCTTATACATGGATTGCAATGTTGATAGGCACATTGGCTTTAACAGGATTTCCTTTTTTATCGGGTTATTATTCAAAAGATGCAATAATTGAATTTGCCTATTTAAGCGGAACTAATATTGGTTATATGGCCGCAAGCGCAGGAATTTTAACAGCGTTTTTAACAGCTATATATTCATGGAGATTAATCTTTAAAACTTTCCATGGAAAATTTAATAATCAAAAAATATCTCAATCAGATGTTCATGATTCAGAAATAGTGATCCTTATACCTCTGGCTTGTTTGGTTGTAGGATCAATATTTGCTGGCTTTTTATTTAAAGACTTTTTAATTGGTAATAACTTCATGGATTTCTGGAAAAGTTCGATTTTACTTTTAAAAGAAGTAGACCATTCTCATGTTCCAACTTGGTTGTTATTTTTAACACCGACAATAGTAGTTTTAAGTATTCCAATTGCGTTTTACTTCTATATTAAAAACAAAAGAATTTTAGATAACCTGAGATTAAAAAATGAAAAGATTTATACATTTTTATTAAACAAATGGTACTTTGACGAAATTTATGAAAAAATTTTTGTAAAACCTGCGAAAAAACTAGGAGCATTTTTCTGGAAGTCAGGAGATGAAAAAACAATTGATCGATACGGTCCAGACGGTATTTCTAAAATTATTAAATTAATTTCAAATAAAGCTGTAAAATTGCAAAGCGGATATATATTCGACTATGCTTTTGTGATGCTGTTAGGCTTCTCTCTATTATTAACTTTTTTTATTATATATAAATGAATTTTCCCATACTATCTTCTATAACTTTTATACCATTAATCGGTGCTTTTTTTGTTTTTCTCACAAAAGAAGAAAAAAACGAAAGAAATAAAGGTGCTATCTATGTTTCTATATTTACAAGCTTTGCAAATTTTTTTCTTGCACTTTTTTTATGGTATTCATTCGATAAAACAATTTACGATTTTCAGTTTATAGAAGAATTTTTTTGGATAAGTGGATTTATAAAATTCAAGTTTGGGATAGATGGAATTTCAATTTTATTTATTTTATTAACCGCATTTATAACCCCAATTGCTATAATTTCTTGCATAAATAGCGTCAAAATAAGATTAAAAGAATTTCTAATTGCAATATTGGTTTTAGAAACTTTTATGATCGGGGTCTTTTGTTCTCTAGATCTGGTTATTTTTTACCTTTTTTTCGAAGCTGGCTTGATACCAATGTTCTTGATAATAGGGATTTGGGGAGGCCCCAGAAAAGTTTACTCTGCTTTTAAATTCTTTTTATTTACATTATTAGGATCGGTTCTGATGCTTGTTGCTGTAATTTCTATATATTGGATTACGGGCACGACCGATGTTAACGAAATATATCAAATAAAAATTCCAATAGAATATCAATACTTGCTGTGGCTAGCTTTTTTTAGTTCTTTTGCCGTTAAATTACCTATGTGGCCTGTTCATACTTGGTTACCAGATGCTCACGTTGAAGCTCCTACCGCAGGATCAGTAATATTGGCAGCAATTTTGTTAAAAATGGGCGGATATGGTTTTTTAAGATTTTCAGTGGGAATGTTTCCTGTAGCTTCCGAATATTTTATGCCATTGGTTTTTGCTTTAAGCGTAATAGCAATAGTTTACACATCTTTGGTAGCTTTAATGCAAGATGATATGAAAAAATTAATTGCATATTCTTCTGTTGCACATATGGGTTTTGTTACTTTAGGAATCTTCACTTTTAACAAACA
>MDTE01161452.1_pt1 | contig 11450 bp, 10 predicted proteins | sample 811231 | NCBI WGS metagenome assembly MDTE01 (sample SAMN05326651, study PRJNA326480) | marine metagenome | isolation source: seawater | place: Indian Ocean: Red Sea | collected 2010
TCGGCGCCGTTGACGGGTTGATGAACAGCATGACGGGGGGCGATCAAACATCATGGCGCAGCCACAAACGGGAGCAACGAATCATCGGCGGCAACGTGCACGTGTTTGGCACACCGGAACGGGTCGCCGACCAACTCGTCAGACTGCACACCGCTGGATGTGACGGCGTGCAGATTAACTTCTTCGACTTCGGGCCAGACTTAGAGTTTTTCGGCACACACGTCATACCATTGTTGAAGGACGCGGGTCTCCGCGTCGACTAACCACCAAGGCCTCTTCAATGACCGCTACACGACAAATGCATCTTGGCGCCTTCATGCGACCGGTCAGCATTCACACCGGCGCTTGGCGCTTCCCCGGCGCCTATCCGGACGCCAATTTCAACTTTTCTCATATTAAGCGGTTCGCCCAGAAGCTCGAGGCTGGCAAATTTGACGCCTTCTTCATGGCCGACCATCTCGCGTTACTAAACATGCCAATTGAAGCACTGATGCGAAGCGCCACCGTGACATCGTTCGAACCCATGACCCTGCTACCAGCAATCGCGGCAGTGACGGAGCGGATTGGCCTAATCGCCACCGGCTCGACCACATACGAGGAACCGTTCCACGTTGCCCGTCGATTCGCGTCGCTCGATCATATCAGCGGTGGCCGCGCAGCATGGAACGTGGTTACCACTTCGAATCCTGACGCTTCGCTGAACTTCGGCATCGACGAGCAGATGGAGCACGGTGAAAGGTATCAACGGGCGCGAGAATTTTACGACGTTGTCACCGGTCTCTGGGACAGTTGGGCCGACGACGCCTTCATCCGTAATGTCAAAAGCGGTATCTACTTCGATCCAGCGCGCATGCGCAGACTTGAGCACAAGGGTAAATACTTTTCTGTTCGTGGGCCGCTAAATATCGGTCGCCCAATACAGGGGTACCCCGTCATTGTGCAGGCCGGCGCATCAGAATCAGGCCGCCAACTTGCCGCCGAGACCGCGGAAGCAATCTTCGCATCGACGCGTACTCTCGCTGACGGACGGGCTTTCTACAATGACGTGAAAGGCCGCATGAAAGCGATCGGCCGCAATCCCGACCACCTTAAAGTTCTGCCGGGCTGCCTCGTCGTCGTTGGCGACACCGTCGAGGAAGCAAGGCGAAAACGATCTCTCCTCGACAGTCAGGTTCATTACGAGAGTGCCATCGCATCGCTCTCGATCGCGCTTGGCACCGACGCATCTCGCTTCGAACCAGACAGGCCACTGCCGGAAGTGCCAGAGACGAATACTAGCCAGAGCGGTCGCGATCGGGCGATCAAACTGGCACGAGACGAAAACCTTACCGTGCGAGAACTAGCCCAGCGGCTCGGAGGATATTCGGGTCTTGCCATGGTTGGCACGCCCGAAAGTATCGCCGATGAGATGGAGAAATGGCTGACCGAGCAAGGATGCGATGGCTTCAACATAATGTTTCCGTACCTGCCCGAAGGACTTGACGACTTCGTGGATCAGGTAATTCCAGTTCTCCAACGTCGTGGTCTTTTCAGAATCGAATACGAATACGCCACACTGCGAGAGAACTTGGGATTGCCGCGTCCGGAAAATCCTCATTTTTAAGACTTCGACATTTTAGCTATATGCTTCCGATACATGCGGCTGCGTAATCATTCTCAAGACAAAAATAGAGAATTGCGAAATGCTCACCGCCACTTGAAAGTTTCTTGTTGGAGCGCATCAACTGCAGGTTTGAAGACCAACTTAGAACCTGTCCTTAGGCACACGTCAGGACAGATCATTTGCTGATCTGCTGGCCCAATTTACCGACGGTGCGGGAGAAGCATGACCGCTGATATAGATACCATTGATCATTTATTTACGCGCTACGGCTCGGTTTACAGGTGGCTCGTCACTCTGACCGTTATGATCGGCGCGATCGCAATGGGCTTCGCAACTTCTATGGTAAATGTCGCAGTGCCCGCGGTGATGGGGGCGTATGGTGTAGGCCTCGATCAGGCCCAGTGGATGGCAACCGGGTTCCTTGCAACTATGTCGACTACAATGTTGCTCAGTTCTTGGCTGATCGAGGTGCTGGGCCAGCGCATAACGTATTTTCTCACTATGACCGTCTTTGCGGTCGGTTCACTAATCAGCGCCACAGCGCCCAATATCGACCTCTTGATACTTGGTCGGATCATGCAGGGAGCCGCGACCGGCATTGGCCAACCGCTGGCTATGTTCTCGATCTTCAGCGTCTTCCCGCCGGAACGCCGCGGCATGGCGGTCGGTCTGTATGGGCTCGGCACTGTCCTCACTCCGTCCTTCGGACCAATTCTTGCCGGTATGGCAATTGACAATATCAGCTGGCGGTATCTGTTTTTCTTGCCGCTTCCATTCTGTCTTCCTGCACTACTGATGAGCCTAATCTTCATGCCAACTAAGAAACTCTCACGACCGCTGCCACCATTCGATTGGACGGGGTTCGTGTTGATGTTTGTGGCAACGTTTCTGCTTCTCGGAGGTCTTTCGAACGGGCATCGCTGGGGTTGGGTGTCCGACGCAGTAGTGCTGCGATTGACAGGAGGCTGCGCACTCATTGGTATCTTTATTTGGTGGGAAACGAAGGCCTATTACCCATTTCTTGATCTCACCCTGTTCCAGGACCGGCAGTTTGCACTAATCATGCTTGCGGGCTTCGTATTCGGGGCGGGATTATTCGCGGCCGGCTATTTCATACCCGTCTTTGTTCAGACCATTCAAAACTACAGCGCAACCGAAGCCGGACTGCTATTGGCAGTCGGCGGGTTAATCATGATGGTTTTTTTCCCGCTCAGCGGCCGCATTACCGATGCGGTCTCGGCACACATTCCAATCTCCGGCGGGCTTCTAATTTTCGCCGTCGGGTTCCTCCTGATTAGCGTCGTCGACGTCAATACTGGGTTCTGGGCATTGGTCGGCTATACCGCAATTAACCGTGTTGGGTTGAGCCTGGCGATACCCGCCTTGAGCGCCGGTGCGTTAAAGGCGGTACCAACCGATAAACTCGCCCGCGGTGCATCCAGCGCTACTTTTTTCCGAAACCTAGGCGGCGGCTTCGGGATAACGTTACTAACAGCATTTTTCGAGCATCGTGCGCAATTTCACAGCGAAGCACTTACAGCAACACAAACCTCCGCTAATAGCACAACGTCCGAGCTTTTAGAAACTGTACAACGACTGCTCGACCAATTTGGAATGCCGGACCAAGAACAGTTCAGCGGCTCGCTCGAATATCTTTCTAAAGTTATACATGCCCAGGCCAATACCCTCGGCTTTCAAGATACATTCCTAGTGATCGCAGCGGTCGCCTTGATTGCCGTCGGCCCCGCATGGATGATCGGTCAGACGAAAAAGTCGCAAAGATCATAAGCCTTTCAGATTACGCTTGGCGCTCCAATATCAAATTAAACCCAGGTCGCAAGCCGAGGAGTGAAGAAATGGCACTACCCCGTATCGAACGGTTGCATACCGATTTCGGCGCAAAGGTAACTGGGATTGACATGAGCAATGGCATTGGATCAGAGGTGGCTTCCGACCTGCGTGCCGCTGTAGACGAATACTCTCTTATTTATTTTCCGGAACAACCCTTTGACGACGAACAGCAACTCGCCTTCACGCGAATTTTCGGCGAACCCGAGCCAAATCACGTCAAACTCGGACAAGAGGGAATTATAGAGTATTTTGGCACAATCGGAAACGTACAGAAAGACGGAAGCACCCTTGGTAACGACCATCCAAAGATTCGCTTTTTGACCGGAAACAATTTCTGGCATTCGGATTCTTCGTTCCGCGACGTACCAACATACGTATCGATTATGTGCGCCTACGAGGTGCCGGATGAAGGCGGTGAGACCGAGTTTGTAAGCGAACGAGCATCCTATGCACGCCTCCCTGAGAAAACAAAACAGCAGATCGACCCACTTATCGCTATCCACGATTATGTCTTTTCGCGATCCAAGGTTGGGCGTGACGCCGTAACGCCCTCACATGCGGTGTCACTGCCCCCCGTGCGGCAGAAGCTGGTGCGAAAGAACCCTGCTACCGGCGCGAAGAATTTTTTTGCCGGTTCCCACGCACGCGAAATCGAAGGATGGAACTATAAAGAGAGCCGGGCGCTCCTCGACGACTTGGTGGGACAAGCGACCGCGCGCGAGCATGTCTACGTTCATGCTTGGCGGCCGGGCGATCTCGTCGTTTGGGACAATCGTTGTCTCCTGCACCGAGGTGCGGGTTACAACGCCGACAAATACCGCCGCTACATGCGCCAAACCCGAGTTATTGGCGCAGGATCGACACTCCACGAATAATTTTAATCTTATGTGTAAAAGTTAAATGATATTTAAGATCTTCCCTTTAAGTTGGTGAAAAACACAAATAGGACGGTCGAAGACGTGGGGCAGGAGTAAAAGAAATGTCGAACAATTTTTTGCCGATAGCCCCAAGGAAAGGGCATTTTATTTCCAAAAAAAATTCCTCCCCGGATTTACGAAAAGAAGAAAGCGGACGCACATTTTTATTTTATGCATTATTTAAAGACCGGCCTTTTAAAAAAACCTGGAAATTCCTTCGGCTACTGCGACTTGACATCCAAAATCTCGAGATTGCGCCTCGCAGCATTTGCAGCGGGTGTGCCTTCGTGAAAGCGCAGCAGCGCCAACCAGTCATAGCGGGCGTCATCGGGTCGCCCTTGCAGCCGGGCAACAATTCCTCGTTCGAGCAACGCTTCCGGATGACGGGGTGACAATTCCAGGGCGCGCGAAATATCCTTGAAAGCCAATTCGAGAGCGTCGAGATACCGATAGGCGCTTGCCCGCAAAACGAGCGCATCGACCATCCCCGCATCCACATCCAGCGCAACGTCGAGATCGTCGATCGCTTCTCCGTAGCGCCCAAACTCCGCCAGAACCATAGCGCGGTCAATTCGGATTTGGGGCGCGCGTGGCGTTAATTTCAATGCCACCGAATAGGTTCTATAAGCTCTGTCAATCTCTCCTGCTTGATGCCACGCTTGACCTGCCTGCGCCAATAGATCGGAGCGCAACGCAACATTCACCTGGATCGTTTGTGCAAGTTCCTCAAACCTAACAGCAGCCTCACGAATTTGCCCCATCGAGAATAGCGCCACCGCGGCACAATGTTGCGCCGCACCCTCTCCCCCGATATCCGCCCAAGCCAAAGCGGATTCAAACCCCTCCTCTGGTGAGATCCGTGCAAGGCGCATACATGCGGAGTATTCCAGCCTCTGCTGAATTCCCTGTGCATCGCTTTGTGGGTGCATACCGGCCACGCCAAGAAGTAGGGTCACCACTAATGCGGGTTTCCATGGGATGTGCACTTGTATCAGCATTTGCGTGTTCCTATAAGTCGCTCGAAGGAGCAAGGAAAGGAACGAAATTCGTGAAGGCGCATCGGCATTTATTTTGTTTCGGACTTGGATATTCAGCTCAGCACCTAGCCGCAAGCTTATCGCCTGACCACTGGCGCATCTCAGGAACCGTTCGTAATGCCGAAGGACAGGCCGCTTTGGCTGGACGAGGATGGAACGTCTTTCTCTTCAACGGCGCGGAACCGCTTACAGATGCCCGGGAACTACTAGCCAACGTAACACATATTGTCGATTCAATTCCACCCAGTTCTGACGGCGATCCCGTCATCCGACATCATGCGACCGACATCGCGGCTCTGTCCGAACTCGATTGGCTCGGCTATCTCTCAACAACGGGCGTTTACGGTAACCGTGACGGCGGATGGGTAAACGAAGATTCAGATAGAGTTCCGACTGGCCAACGGGGTCGCCGTCGGGTCGAGGCGGAAGACGCCTGGTTAGACTTCTGGAGACATCATAAGGTGCCAGTGCATCTGTTCCGCCTCGCGGGAATCTATGGACGCGGAAGAAGTGCGCTCGACTCAGTCCGGCAAGGCCGCGCAAAACGTATCATTAAGCCGGGTCAAGTTTTCAGTCGCATACATGTCGATGATATCGCGGCAGTTCTACGATCTTCGATGGATCGACCCAATCCGGGCCGTGCCTATAATCTTTCCGATGACAAGGCAGCGCCTCCACAGGACGTTATCACCTATGCGTGCGAGTTACTGGGTGCCGATAGGCCTTCAGAAGTCGATTTCGAACAGGCAGAGCTCTCCGAGATGGCCCGAAGTTTCTATCAGGACAACAAACGAGTTTCCAATACCCGCATCAAAGAGGAGCTTGGCATCCGTTTGGCCTGGCCAACCTATCGAGAAGGTTTACGAGGCTTGTTGTCATGAGCCGTTTTGTAGCTCTTGGCGCTCTTATGCTCACTACCCTTAGTTGCACACCAATATATGGCGAACTGCCCGTCGAGCGTTCACTTCTGCGTCACCGCGTATCGATCACCAGCGGCGACACCAAAGAAATTTCGGGCTATGTATACCGACCGCAAAAAGAAGGCCGCCGTCCAGCCATCGTAATGCTACATGGATGTTCAGGCTTGTTTACCAAGAAATACGGCCGCCTCAAAACACGAGAGAGGGCGTGGCGGGATATATTCCTCGCCGAGGGCTACGTGGTCTTGCTGCTCGACAGTTTCACCGAGCGAGGGCACCGATCAATCTGCAAAATCCCGTTGCGGAATCGTCCAGTTGAACCAGATCAAGAGCGCCCACACGACGCCTACGGCGCCTTACAGTGGTTACAGCGCCAAACGTTCGTGGCCCCGGATAAGATTGCACTTGGTGGCTGGTCAAATGGCGCCATGTCGATGCTCTGGACGGTACTCAGCAATGCGCCACAGCGGCCCGACCATCTAGTTTACGATTTTCGGGCCGCTTTCGGGTTTTATCCGGGGTGTATTAAACTCAGAACACGTCACCCCAACTATACTGCGTTAGTCCGCACGCTTCTCCTACTAGGAGCTGACGACAATTGGACCTGGCCAAAACCGTGCGAAAGACTAGGGGCAAGTGCTACTTCGAAAGGTAGCGCTAACGTCACTGTCAAAACCTACAAAGGCGCCACGCACGGGTTCGACCATCCGAAATTAAAACGACGGACGATAATTGGGAGCGACGGGCGATGGGTCCAAATTGGTACGCACCAAAAGGCAAGAAAAGCCGCCATCAGACGGATCAAGTCTTACCTACGCAACGCCTTTGCGACCTAGTGTTGCTCGCGTCCTTGTGCCCAACAAACGCACCAGGGTGTCGATTCCAGTCGTTCAAAAAGCGCTAAACTCTGATCAAGTGGCGCCAGATGGTTCAAAACTTCAAAGGGGCCAACCTCACGTGATTTCGGCTGCAAAAGTTCCGTATCGTGCGTTAACAAAAATCGATCGGCGAACTCTTCAGCAGTGCAGTTTTCATCCGGATGAAGTTCAACAATAAGGTCAAATTTTGCCAACGCCGGAGAGCGGACGGGGTCAACACATTCAAACTCGGCCCCTTCGATATCGCACACTACAAGCGTCGAATGGCCTACAAATCTATCAAATTCCTCGGGGTCAAAGGCGCCCTCAACAGAAACGCGCTCGGAAACCCCGTTTACCATCGCGTTGCGCAATACCTTCTCTTGAGCGATTGGATCAATATCCCAAGCGTGAATTTCAGCGCCGGGAAACATATGGGCGAGGCCAATCGCGTAGTATCCCTCTGCGCACCCAATATTGAGAATTTTATCAAAGCCACGGTTCTTCATTCGGTCCAACACGGGATGCAGTTCCTGTTCATAACAACCGAGCAATTTCGGTATAGTGCATCCTTCCACTGTCTCGGAACTATAGACCATTCCCGCAAACGGACCGTGGGTGACCTTCTCTGCCAAGACGGGCAAAAGCTCCTCTGCAATTGAGCTCAATCGGCGCGCCAATAACATTTCATACAAACGGTCCAGGTTCTCCCCAATTGCTCGATCGTCTCTCGCGAGAAGATCAAGCGCGGCACGCAAAACTGCGAGGTCTCTCTGGTAAATTGGGCGCATCATCTGCCTTCCCGAGTGTCCGCTTGTTCCGATACCGTGGCGATCAACCGCGATAGATCACTGTCTCGAGACAATCTGTGTTCGCCATCCTTGACAAGAATGATTTCGATATCCGTCGACATCATTGCCTCGGCGAGGCGCAACGAATGTTCCCATGGCACCGCATCATCTCGCATACCATGTATTATGCGAACTGGTCCGCTAAACGGGATTGGCCCCGGCAACAATAGATGTTTCTTTCCTTCGTCAATCAGTTTTTTGGTAATAGGGTACGGCCCATCGCCATATGCGGATGGCCGATACCATACGCCTTCCTCCTCGATTTGCCGTCGAGCCGCTGCGTCGAGGCGCGGCCATAGTAATTTCTGCGTAAAATCGATGGCCGGTGCGATCCCGACAATTGCAGCGATACGCTCCTTCCGGGCAATCGCCATAAGGCAGGCGATCCAGCCACCCATCGAAGAACCGACTACGATCTGACGGCCAATAGTTACCTTATCCAAAATTGCCAAAGCATCGTCCCGCCATTTTCCAATCGTGCCGTCCTCAAATCGGCCGGACGACGCACCGTGCCCTTGATAATCGAACCTAGTAAACTGCCGACCCTCGCGCTTGCACCACTCCTCTAAGGCAAGCGCCTTGCCGCCGCTCATATCAGACTTAAAACCTGTACAGAAGATTACCCCCGGAAGCTTGCCCTCCCTGTGATAGTAAGCAATTGTGACACTGCCTGGGCGTGATAATATCGATGGTTCAAAGGGCGCCATGTCTTGGCCAACCGAAAGTATGAATACCGAAACAGATAGTACCACGTCACCCGCAGATAGGGCCAATGCGACACCGACTGTTCTGCAGGTACTACCCTCGCTGGAAACAGGCGGCGTCGAGCGCGGCACGGTCGACGTTGCAGGAGCAATCAAGGCCGTAGGCTGGCGCCCCATCGTAGCATCATGCGGCGGTCCCATGGTAAACGAACTTGAACGAATCGGCGCTACTCATATTGAGCTGCCCCTTCATTCTAAAAACCCTATCGTGATGAAGCGAAACGTCCAAAAACTGGATAATTTAATTAGACGGGAAAGCGTAGACCTTCTGCACGCTCGGAGCAGAGCGCCGGCACACAGCGCCATTGCAGCGGCACGGCAGACAAACATTCGCTTCGTGACGACATTTCACGCGACTTATAACTTTTCCATGCCGGCGAAACGTTGGTACAACAGCGTCATGGCGCGTGGTGAGCGGGTCATCGCCATTTCGAACTCACTGCGAGACCATATCATCAGCAATTACACTATTAACCCAAATCGAATCCAAGTCATTCACCGAGGAATCGACCTCGACCGCTTCGATCCAGCCAAAGTTAGCGCGGAGCGGCTCATAAAATTATCTCGCGAATGGCGTCTTCCGGACGGTATTCCAGTCATCTTGTTACCAGGGCGCCTGACTGGATGGAAGGGACAAAGTGTTCTAATCGAGGCTCTAGCCCGCCTCGGCCACAATCAGGTTCGATGTTTGCTCGTCGGAAGCGATCAGGGGCGAACTGGTTATCGTCGATCGCTTGAGAAACTAACGCGCCGTTTAGACATAGAAAACATGGTCCATATTGTCGGCGAATGTAATGACATGCCCGCGGCGTATATGCTGTCCGACGCGGTCATTTCCGCATCGACCGACCCCGAAGGTTTTGGCCGCGTAATGGTCGAAGCACAGGCAATGGGTCGTCCTGTCATCGCTTCGAACCACGGTGCAAGCGCAGAGATTGTGCAAGACGGCGTAACTGGATGGCTCTTTCCATCGGGAGACGTACAAATTTTATCAGAGCATATTAACCGTGTCATCCGGCTCAATGAGGAGCGCCGACATAGGATCGCCGAGAAGGCGATACGCAATGCGCGAGAGAACTTCGACAAGGATCGGATGTGCGCCGATACTATTTCTGTCTATCGCGAGTTGCTCAGCGAGAACGTGGCCTCTTCCCGGACCTATGCAAAGTTCACCGTAGCGTGATTGACGATAGACCAGTTCTGGTGATCAAGCTGGGGGCGCTTGGTGATTTCGTCCAAGCGTTCGGACCGTTCGCCGCGATCAGGGAACATCACCGTCAAAACCAACTCGTCTTATTGACTACCGAACCTTTTATATCAATCGCAGAAGCTTCCGGCTATTTCGACATGATCCTTGGCGGTGGCCGACCGGACTGGCGGCAATTTAGAGAACATCGTGCGCTTCGCGATTGGTTGCGAACCTTAGCGCCGTCACGTGTTTACGACCTTCAGACATCAGCGCGCTCCAGTCGTTATCTCAAACTATTTCAATCGCCGCGTCCAGAATGGTCCGGAATCGCTCCTGGTTGCTCACACGCCCACACAAATCCAGCACGCAATTTCATGCACACGATTGACCGCCAAAGTGAGCAGTTGGCTGTGGCGGGCGTCACCCCTAAACCAAAACCAAACCTCAATTGGCTAGATGCGGAGATTGTCCGCTTTAATTTACCAGAGCGTTACGTCCTTCTCGCTGCCGGCGGCGCTGCGCATCGTCCTGAAAAACGTTGGCCGGGTTTCGCGGCTCTCGCGATCTCGCTCGTCGATTGCGGCATTCTACCGGTCTTGCTCGGAACTGTTTCAGAGCGCGACGTCACCTTCAGCATTCGAGAAGCTTGTCCCCAGGCATTGGATTTATCCGGCGAGACAAACCTGCTGGAAATAGCTGGTTTAGCTCGACGGGCCTCAGGGGCCATCGGCAATGATACAGGGCCGATGCATCTGATCGCTGCGACCGGATGCCCGTCCCTCGTTTTGTTCTCACAGGCTTCCGATCCGTCACTCTGTGCACAGCGAGGACCGCACGTTCGGCTCCTCCGAAAGCTAGACCTCGCATCGCTGACGCTCGAAGAGGTTGAAGCAAATCTAACCTTACGTTAAACACGAGCGCTCCTCGCAGGTGTGGTGGGATTAAGGAAAGTAAAAATGGTAGCCATCTCTTTACCCGACGGCAGTGTCCGCCACTTTGACGGCCATATCACCGGTGAGACGCTCGCGGCTGATATTGGCCCTGGCCTCGCGAAAGCAGCCCTAGCAATCAAAGTCGACGGCGAACTGCGCGACCTGTCGCGCAAAATCGTGGCCGACGCGATGGTGGAGATCATAACTCGGGACCATGTCGATGCCCTCGAACTGCTGCGCCATGATGCGGCCCACGTCTTTGCAGAAGCTGTACAGGAGTTGTTCCCTGGAACGCAGGTCACCTTTGGCCCCGCAATCGAAGATGGTTTCTACTACGACTTTTATCGTGAAGAGCCGTTCACACCAGATGATTTCGATGCAATGGAAAAGCGGATGCGGGAAATTGTCGACCGCGATGAGAAAATCATCCGCGAAATATGGGATCGTTCCACAGCCATCGCGCATTTTCGAGACGCCGGCGAAAGCTTCAAAGCCGAGCATGTAGAAATGATCCCAGCCGATGAAGACA
>MDTE01007173.1_pt1 | contig 11449 bp, 14 predicted proteins | sample 811231 | NCBI WGS metagenome assembly MDTE01 (sample SAMN05326651, study PRJNA326480) | marine metagenome | isolation source: seawater | place: Indian Ocean: Red Sea | collected 2010
AAAAAAATGGTATTACTAGATTTATAACTCCAATGGATGCAAACCATAACCAGTCCTTAGAAAATGCCTCTATTTTTATTTTATTGTACAAACAAAGAAATACTACCGGTATTGCTCCGAATAGAATTCTAAAAAAAGAAATTGTTATTGGACCATAAGAATATGTTGCAATTTTAATATTAAAAAAAGCAGAAGCCCAAATTACAGACAAGATTGTAAGTAAAACATAATCTGAAGTTTTTGGAGAAATCATTCTGTTATATTTTTTATAGAACCTTTAGTTATTTTTATAAGGTTGTCAAAATCTATTTTGAAAATACAATTTGGGTGACCTGCTGCAGCAAATATATTTTTAAATCTTGATAATTCATTGTCTATATAAATTTCTATTTCTTGCAAGTGTCCTACAGGTGAAACACCTCCTATAGTAAATCCAGTAACTTCTTTAACTTGATCTGCGTTAGCCATTGAAATATCTTTTTGGTTTTTAATTTTTTTTAATTTATTTAATGAACATCTTTTGTCCCCTGAAACTAAGCATAAAACAAAACCATCCTCGGTCCTAAATAATAAACTTTTAACTATAGATCCGACTTTGGTATTTAAACTTTCGGCCGCTTCATGTGCTGTTCGTGCTGAAGAATTTAAAACAATTACTTTTAAATCATTGTTATATTCATCTAGTTTTTTTTGAACTCTCTGAACTGTTTCCTTACTTAGAATATTTTCCATAAATATAATTTATAGTTTTTTTTAAATTCATGATTAAATCTTCTGCAACTACTCCTCTTTTTAAATTAATTGCTGTCTTGCTGTGTATCCATACCCCCACTGATGCAGCTTCGATAGGCTTCATTTTATTTTCACCAACTAAACTGGAAATTATTCCTGCCAAAACGTCTCCTGTGCCAATTACAGCTAATTCATTTGAGCTTTTTTTATTAATTAATATTTTTTTACTGTTTGCTATTAAAGTATTATTTCCTTTCAAAACAATTGTAGCTTTAGTTTTTTTAATCGCTGAAAAAATTAATTTTTTTTTATTATTAATTTTTTTTAAATCAGGAAAAATTGTTTTAAATTCTTTAATATGTGGTGTTATAATTTTATTCTCATCTAACAATCTATATAGCTCTCTAGTTTTTTTTTTAAATGTAGTAAGAGCGTCAGCATCTAGAACTACATATTTGATATTTTTTAAAAGATAGATAGTTTTCTTTAAAGTGCTCAATGTAACTCCTGCACCGGGACCAATTAAATAAACTGAGTTTTTATTTTTAATTACAAATTTTTTAAATTCTTTAAATGTATTTATTTCTTTTTTTAAAAAAGATGGGAATTTTAATGAATAAATTGGAAGCGTTTGTTTGTTGCATATTATTTTTACTGATCCGACACCAGTTCTTAAAGCTGCCTCAGCACTTAATAAAGTAGCTCCTATCATTTCTTTTTTACCACCCACAACTATTAATTGACCTCTGTTGTATTTATGACTGTTTTTTTTTTTAAATGGAAATTTTTGTAACAGTTTGTGATGTGAATAATTAATTTTTATCATTATATATAGATTACAACGTATGAGTTAATTGCATAGCTGATATCTGTCAATATTATCTTTTTATTTTAATATTTTTTGATATCAAAAGAACTAGGTTTTATAGGAAAAAATATGAGTACAAGTGATGTTTTAAAATTAATAAAAAATAAACAAATCGAGTATGTAGATCTAAGATTTACAGACCCAAGAGGAAAGCTTCAACATTTAACAATAGATACAACGGCTGTTAATGAAAGCATGTTAAATGATGGTGTATTCTTTGATGGATCATCAATTGCTGGATGGAAAGCAATTAATGAATCTGACATGATTTTAAAACCTGATCTTGGAAGAAAAATTATTGATCCTTTTACATCTCATAATACTCTAGTTTTATTCTGTGATATTTTAGATGCTGTAAAAAAAGATCCATATGAAAGGGATCCAAGAGGAATAGCAAAAAAAGCTGAATCTTACCTAAAGTCCACAAAAATTGGTGATAAAGCATATTTTGGTCCTGAACCAGAATTTTTTGTATTTGATGATGTAAGAATTAAAAATGATATGAATGAAATTGGCTTTGCTATTGATAGTATGGAAGGTCCTTATAACTCTGGAAGAAAATATGAAAATGGAAATATGGGTCATAGACCGGGTGTTAAAGGTGGTTACTTTCCAGTACCACCAGTTGACTCTGCTCAAGATATAAGAGGTGAATATCTGAAAGGGTTGAGAGATGTAGGAATAAATGTTGAAAAACATCATCATGAAGTGGCACCAAGTCAACATGAGCTTGGAATGTTGTACAACACATTAGTAAATCAAGCTGATAACGTGCAATTATACAAGTATGTAGTTCAAATGGTTTCTCATTCTTTTGGAAAAACAGCAACATTTATGCCAAAACCTGTTAAAGGCGATAATGGATCTGGTATGCACACACACCAGTCAATTTGGAAAGGACAAACTCCTATTTTTTCAGGTAATGAATACGCAGGTTTATCAAAATCTGCCCTACATTATATCGGAGGAATATTAAAACACGCAAAAGCAATCAATGCTTTTTCAAATGCAACAACTAATAGTTATAAGAGACTGATACCAGGATTTGAAGCACCAGTTTTGCTTGCCTACTCAGCTAGAAATAGATCTGCATCTTGTAGAATTCCAATCACTCTAAACAAAAAAGGGGCAAGATGTGAAATTAGATTTCCCGATGCAGCCGGAAACCCATATTTAACATTTGCAGCAATGCTAATGGCTGGTTTAGATGGAATAAAAAATAAAATTGATCCAGGTAAACCATTGGATAAAGATTTATATGCTCTATCTGAAAGAGAGGTTAAAAAAGTTCCAACTGTTTGTGGATCATTAAGAGAAGCAATGGAAAGTCTTGATAGAGATAGAAGTTTTTTAAAACAAGGGAATGTCTTTACAGATGATCAAATTGATGCTTATATTGCATTAAAATTTGAAGAAATTCACAATTTTGAACATACTCCACATCCAATAGAATTTGAGATGTACTACAGCAGTTAATATTATTTTTTACTTTTTATAATTTTTTCGTCAGCAATTTTATTTTTATTTACACCTTCTTTAATAGTATAATCCAAAGTGCCGTGCGCACCTGCTTGAACTTCTTTTCGCAAAGTTCTAAACAAATTTTTTTCTTTTTTGCTTTCAGCAAGTTTATTAGAGTGTTTTTCCAAATGTTTAGTATCTCTCATGATTCATTGATTGGTATCACAGATATGCATTTTGCGCAATCCAGACATGTGCTAAACTAATACTAGATTTTAAATGACTCTCCACATCCACATCGCTCAGTTTCGTTAGGGTTTTTAAATACAAATGAAGATGAAAATTCCTCTTTTTTATAATCCATTTCTGTTCCTAATAGATACATAATTGCTCCAGCATCAATAAAAACTTTAACTCCTTTATCTTCTATTACTTCATCATTAGGATTTGAATTTTTCGCATATTCCATAACATATGACATACCTGCGCATCCACCTGCTTTAACACCAATTCTCACACCTATAGTATCTTTATGAGAACTAGACATTATTTCTTTAATTCTAGTTGCAGCATTATCGCTAAGTTTTATTATTTGGTTTGTCATAAATTTAATTCTAATTTAGCTGCCTCTGACATCATTGTTTTATCCCATGGTGGATCCCAAACCAAATCAAGATCAACTTCTTTAACCTCTTTAATTTCTCTAATACTGTTTTTTACCTCATTTGGCAAACTTTCTGCTACTGGACAGTTTGGAGTAGTCAAGGTCATTTTAATATAAACTTTGTTACTTTCATCAACAGTAACATCGTAAATTAATCCTAGTTCATATATATTTACTGGAATCTCAGGATCATATATTTTTTTTATTTCAGCAATTACTTTATCTTTTATTTTCATTAATCTATAGACTCACTGTTTATTTCTTCCTGCGAATTATTAATCGCTGAAGTTAAAGTATGCCAGGCTAATGTAGCACATTTAACTCTCATAGGGTATTGTTTTACACCAGAAAGTGACATAAGTTTAGTTTTTTCATCTTCGCTTAAAATTTTTGTACCAAGTTCTGACTTTTCTTTAATCATCTCTAAAAAATCTTTAATTAAATTTTTTGCTTCAATTTCTTCCTTTTTTTTAAGTAAATCCGTCATTATTGAGGCGGAAGCCATAGATATTGCACACCCACTTCCTGCAAAAGATATATCTTCTATTTTTTTATTTTCATTTAATTTTAAAAAAATATGAACTTTGTCTCCACACAAAGGATTATGTCCTTTGGCATCTTTATTAAAATTTTCAACTTTTCTCAAATTTCTAGGATTCTTCCCGTGGTCTAGAATGATTTCCTGATATAGTTCTTTTAAGTTCATTTTGTATTAAATATTTTTTTACATTTATTTATTGCTTGATTCAGTTTATCAAAATCTTCTTTTGTATTATAAATTCCCAGTGAAGCTCTAGCGGTTGCGGCAACACCTAACTTATCATGAAGTATTTGACAACAATGATGTCCGGCTCTAATAGCAACTCCATCTTCATCTAAAATTGTAGCTATATCATGCGCATGAATTCCATCTATTGTAAAAGATAAAACTGCACCTTTTTCTTTTGGATTTCCTATTAATCTTACTGAGTTATTTTTTCTTAGTATCTCCTGACCATAATCCATAATTTCTTTTTCGTGTTTAATTATATTGTTAATACCGATTTTATTTAAAAATTTAATTGACTCATCGAAGGCTATTACTTGAGCAGTTGCCATTGTTCCTGCTTCATATTTATTTGGTAAATCACCGTAGGTTATGCCTTCTTTATTTACTTCTCCTATCATTCCTCCGCCACCTTGGTATGGTGGCAATTCTTCCAACCATTTTTTTTTGGCATAAAGAATTCCAAGTCCCGTGGGTCCATACATTTTATGACATGAAATTGCATAAAAATCACAATCTAGATCTTGCATGTCTATTTTAAGATGTGGCGCCCCTTGGCAACCATCAACAAGAACTGGAATGCCTTTTGAGTGAGCCAATGATGTAATTTTTTTTATTGGTAATATAGCTCCAGTTACATTTGATAAATGTGTAACTGCAATAATTTTTGTTTTTGATGTAATTTTTTTTTCTATACTCTCTAATGTAACTTCTCCATCATCATTAACATCAGCAAATTCAATTTTAATACCTTTGTTTTTTCTTAAATAATGCCATGGTACATAGTTTGAATGATGTTCCAATTCAGTTAATAATATTTCGTCATTTTCTTTAAGATATTTTTGACCAAATGTATTTGCCACAAGATTAATTGCCTCAGTTGCTCCTTTGGTAAAAACAATCTCGTTTACATTTTTAGCGTTAATATACTTTTGAACTGAAGCCCTAGTATTTTCGTACATATTTGTTGCTGCTACAGCCAAATAATGAACACTTCTTCCTACATTTGAAAATTCTTTTGAGTAAAAATCATAAATTCTATCTATAACTACCTGAGGTTTTTGTGACGAGTTGGCACTATCTAAATATACAAGATCATTGTTATGAACTTTGTTATTAAATATTGGGAATTCTTCTTTTATATTATCTAAATTCATTCACTAATTTCCATAATTTCTTTAATTAATTTTTTAATTTCTTTATCTGTAATTTTTTCAATTGCATCTAGCATAAAACCATTTATTAAAAGCTTTTTTGCCGCATGATTGCTAAGCCCTCTAGACATTAGATAAAATATTGAATTTTCATCTAAACTACCTGAAGTAGATCCATGAGAACATTTTACATCATCAGCATAAATTTCTAATTCTGGTTTTCCATCAAACTCTGCATTTTCATTTAATAAAATAGCTTTACTTAATTGATAACCATCTGTTTTTTGCGCCCTTGAATCAACAAATATTTTGCCTTGAAATATACCTTTTGAATTTTCATTAAGGACGCTTTTGATTAGTTGGTAACTTTTAGTATTTTCTGCCAAATGATTAATATTTGTTTTAATTTCATGATGCTGCGATTTTTTTAGATTGATTATTCCGGTAACAAATGCAGATGCATACTGTTCTTTTAAATTACAATTTATTTCATTTTTAATAAATTTTGATCCACATGATAAAATAAAATTTTCAACTAAACTATTTTGATCTAAGTCAATATCATTATAAAAATATTTAATGTTTGAATTTTCTTTATTATCTATTTTATAGTTTTTTAATATTGAATCTTTTCTGACTTTAAAATCATGATAAATATTTATAAAATTATTACTTGATGAATCTGTAAAAAAATTAATAAGATTTAGTTTACTATTTTCTTCTAAAACAATATCTAGTCTCTGATTTATGTTTGTTGAAGTAATTTTTTCAGTGGTAATATTGTATAATATTAATGGTTTATTTAATGAATAGTTTTTTTTTATAACAATTTTTAAATAATTTGTAATAAATGCACTATTCAAATAAGCAAGAGAATGTTTTGTATTTTCAGGTAAATTTTCTATTTTATTTATAATTTCAATTTTATTTAAATCCTCGTATTTAAAATCAATAATATCAACAAATCCATTAGCTATTACAATTTTATTATGTTCAAATAATTTAGTAGGTAAAATATTTTTGGGAATTGAAACTTTATTTTTTTTATTAAATAATTCTTTGTTAAAAAATTTTAAATCTTTAATATTTGTAGAAATAATTTGATTTAAATCAGAGAATTTCCAATTTTCTTCTTTTTTATTAGGGAAACCTAAATTAATAAATTTGTCCAAGTTTCTTATTCTTAAATCGATATTTTCTTTTGATAGTTTTAAATATTCTACAACTTTATTAAAATCATTTTTTATTTGGTTTGTCATAATTTTTCATATCCTACCTTTTCAAGCTCTTCAGCTAGCTCCATACATCCTGACTTTGCTATTTTTCCATTCATAAGGACATGCACAAAATCTGGTTTAATATAATCTAACAATCTCTGATAATGAGTAATTATTAAAAAAGATCTTTTCTTATTTCTTAATATATTAACTCCGTTAGCAACAATTTTAAGTGCATCTATATCAAGTCCTGAGTCTGTTTCATCAAGAATTGCCATTTGTGGTTCAATTAATGACATTTGTAATATTTCATTTTTTTTCTTTTCACCTCCTGAAAAACCAACATTTAATTGTCTATTTAAAATTTTTTCATCTATTTTTAATTCTAAAGCTTTTTTTTTAACAATTTTTAAAAACTCTAATGCATCAAGTTCCTTTTTTCCCTTTGATTTTCTAATTGCATTTAGCGATGTTTTTAAAAAATTTGATGTATTTACCCCGGGTATTTCTAGTGGATACTGAAAAGCTAAAAATAAACCTTTATGTGCTCTTTCTTCAATTGCTAAATCGAATAAATTTTTGTTTTCATAGCTTACATTTCCTGAAACCTCATAACCTTTTTTCCCTGAAAGAATGTTTGCTAAAGTACTTTTTCCAGAGCCATTTGGGCCCATTATTGCATGAACCTCTCCAGGTTTAATAGTTAAAGACAATCCATTTAAAATGGATTTGTTATCTACCTTTGCTGAAAGATTGATAATATTAAGCATTAACCAACACTTCCTTCCAGACTTATTCCTACAAGTTTTTGAGCCTCTACAGCAAATTCCATTGGCAATTGTTGAAGAACTTCCTTACAAAAACCATTTACTATTAAACTTACGGCCTCTTCTTGGTTTAAACCCCTTTGGTTACAATAAAAAAGTTGTTCATCGCTAATTTTAGAAGTTGTTGCTTCATGTTCAACGTCTGCTGAAGAATTTTTGTTTTTAATATAAGGCACTGTGTGCGCTCCACATTTATTTCCCATTAGAAGTGAATCACACTGAGTAAAATTTCTAGAATTATTTGCATTCTTGCTTATATCTACTAATCCTCTGTAAGTATTATCGGCAAATCCTGCGGATATTCCTTTAGAAATTATTTTGCTCTTTGTATTTTTTCCTATATGGACCATTTTAGTTCCAGTATCTGCTTTTTGATGATTATTAGTTATCGCAATTGAATAAAATTCACCTGATGAATTATCTCCCTTAAGAATACAGCTCGGGTATTTCCAGGTAATTGCGGATCCTGTTTCTACTTGCGTCCAAGATATTTTAGAATTTTTACCTTTACATAAACCTCTTTTTGTAACAAAGTTATAGATACCCCCTTTTCCATCTTTGTCTCCAGGGTACCAGTTTTGAACTGTTGAATATTTTATCTCTGCATCATCTAAAGCTATAAGTTCAACATTAGCAGCATGTAGTTGATTTTCATCTCTCATTGGTGCAGTGCATCCTTCCAAATAACTTACATAGCTGCCTTTATCGGCAATAATTAAAGTTCTTTCAAACTGACCTGTATCAGATGCATTTATCCTAAAATAGGTAGATAGTTCCATTGGACATCTTACTCCTTCAGGGATGTATACAAATGAACCATCGGTAAAAACTGCAGAATTTAAAGTTGCAAAATAATGATCTGTAATTGGTATAACTGAACCTAAGTATTTTTTTACAATATCAGGGTGTTTTTGTATTGCTTCACCGATAGAACAAAAAATTACACCTTTTTCAGTAAGTTTATCTTTAAATGTTGTTGCTACAGAAACAGAATCAAATACTGCATCCACAGCAATATTATTTAATCTTTTTTGCTCTTGAAGTGGTATGCCAAGTTTTTTATATGTTTCTAAAAGTTTTGGATCTAATTCATTAAGACTCTTTGGTTTTTCTTTAAAACTTTTGGGAGCTGAATAATAATATAAATCTTGATAATTTATTTTTGGATATTTGGGTTTTTGCCAATTCGGTTCTTTAATAACTTTTAATCTTTCAAATGCTTTTAGTCTCCAATCAAGCAACCACTGGGGTTCCTTTTTAATTTTTGAAATAAATCTTATAACTTCCTCATTAAGACCTTTGGGCGCTTTAATATTTTCAATGTCAGTAGAAAAACCATACTTATAATCTTTTAATTTTTCTATTTCTTTTTCTCTCATTTTTTAATTTCTATTTAAATCTTCTAAGTTTTTATTTTCAAAAAAAGTGTTTATATGAATATCTAGTTCATCCCATAAATTATGAGTTATGCACTTCGTAGATTTGCCATTACATCCTTTTTTCGAATGTTTTTCACATCCAATAGTTTTTACTTTCTCATCAAGTGCTAAAAAAATTTCTGATAGTTTTATTTGCTTTGGATTTTTACTTAAAACATATCCTCCATTAGTACCCCTAATGCTTTTGACGATATTGTTTTTTTTTAATTTTGAAAAAATTTGTTCTAAATAAAGTAGAGAAATACTTTGTCTTAAAGAGATATCTCTTAAGCTAATTGGCATATTAGCTTTAAAACTCGCCATATCGGCTAGTGCCATTACTGCATATCTAGATTTTGTATTTAACCGCATAATCCTTTATTTTCGCGACTTATATATATACCCGAGCAAATTAGTCAAGTATTCAATTTATATTAACTCTTGCAATTTGTCGTTCTATTTTGGTAGAAAAATACAAATTTTTTTTTGAGATTAATTATCAATAACAAATGGAAAATAAAGTAGTTGAAATTTTTGTACCAGGGCCTGCGGGACGTTTAGAAGCAAAATACTACAAAAGTAAAAAAAAAACATCACCAATTGCATTAATTTTACATCCTCATCCACAATATGGTGGAACAATGAATAATAAAGTAGTCGTAGAAACTTTTAATACTTTTATGGATTATGAGTTTTCAGTTTGTAGAGTAAATTTTAGAGGAGTTGGTAAAAGTGATGGTGAATTTGATAACGGACAAGGTGAATTAGCAGATGCTGCAGCTTCATTAGATTGGATTGAAAAAGAAAATTTTGATAACTCTCAATGTTGGATCGCAGGATTTTCTTTTGGATCTTTGATAGCTATGCAACTTTTAATGCGTAGACCAGAAATAAATAGATTTGTAATAATTTCTCCTCAACCAAATGTATACGATTTTAGTTTTTTAAGTCCGTGCCCTACTTCAGGAATTATAGTACATGGAAAAAAAGATGAATTAGTTCCTGCACAATATATGAATGAAATGAAAAAGAGGCTTTCAAATCAAAAAGGAATAAATGTACACTTTGATCAAGTTGCAGATGCTAATCATTTTTTTTCAAAATCTGAGCAAAATTTAAAAAAGTGCTTAGATAAATATATTTAAAAAGAATCAAGCCTGTTTTAAAAATTTTTAACTATTATCCCGCCTGTACATGGTTTTTTACATCCTGTAGTTTCTGGAAAAGAAATAGGTATTTTTAAAAAAGATCTTATTGCAAGATAAGCAAAAGCTTGTGACTCTACATAATCACCATTAATTCCATACTCATCGATTGTCTTAACGTAAGGTTTTTTATAGTTTTTTATTTTTTTAACTAAAAAATTATTTTTCCTTCCTCCACCACATAAAATTGTTTTAAATTTCGGGTTCGAAACCCAAAAAGATGTTAAAAGTGTTTTAAAAGTTAATTCAGTTATAGTTGCTGCACCATCTTTTAAAGATAACTGGTTAAAATAATGTAAATCAAAATCTTTTATATCAAATGTTGTCTTATTTAAATTTTTATTAATTTTATTTAAATATCCAATCTCCTGGATTTGATTATATGTTTTTTCTAAAATTGAATTGTTAATTTTTCCTGTCATTGCTATTTTACCCTTATCGTCATATTTTTTTTTAGAATTTTTACGAATCCACTCATCAATTAAACACATACCAGGGCCAAGATCTGTTACAGTTGCATAATCTCCATCTAAAATTGATGTTTCGTTTATTATTCCCCCAATATTTAAAAAAGTTACTTTTTTTAAATTTAATTTTTTTGCTAGCAATTTATGAAATATTGGTGTGAGTGGAGCTCCTTGACCTCTGTTTTTTAAATCATTTTGTCTAAAATCATAAACTACAATTTTTTTTATAAGCTTTGAAAGAAGCTTTCCATCTCCTATCTGTTTAGTAATTCTTTCTTCTGAATTATGAAAAATAGTTTGGCCATGAAACCCTACCAAATCTATATTTCCCCTATTTTTTTTTAAAATCCTCTTAACTGATTCAGCGTGAAATATAGTTATTTCTTTTTCAATAGATTTTATTTGTTTTTTATGTCTTTTGAGATCTTCTGAGCTTTTTATTCTGTCTCTAAGAGATGTTAAATTCTTATAAATATTTTTAGGATATTGAAAATATTTGTCTAAAATTGCTTTATATTGAGACTTTCCATCTGTTTGAATAATTGATGCATCTACCCCATCCATTGATGTTCCACTCATTAATCCTAAGGCTGTATAAATCTTTCCCATTCTTATTTTTTTTTATTAAATATTGTATATTGTAGAACTATAGACCTATGAATAAATTTTT